>Ga0209281_1000563_pt1 | contig 44757 bp, 37 predicted proteins | sample MedtruBG_FD_187514 | JGI IMG/M metagenome (GOLD analysis project Ga0209281, IMG submission 187514) | Root nodule microbial communities of legume samples collected from California, USA - Medicago truncatula BG (SPAdes) (version 2) | ecosystem: Host-associated > Plants > Roots > Nodule | place... | reverse complement strand
CGGGTCCTCGAAAACGAATCTTCAACAGTCGCCGTGTATTTTTGCGCCAACCAGTTGACATGATGGAACGGCGCGATGTCGATCGACGAGAAAGCATCCACTCCCCGGGCGCCCTTGCCGCGCGGCCTGTTTCGGCGCCTCATCGGCGACCGGAAAGGTGCGACGGCGATCGAATTCGCGATCCTTGCGCTGCCCTTCTTCATCGTCGTCTTCGCCTCGATCGAGACATTCATCGCTTTTGCCGGCGAGCAATTGCTGGCCAATGCGACGGATACGCTGGCGCGGAAAATCCGCACGGGTGAAATCACCACCGATATCGGCAAGCCCGGCTTCACGACAGAAACCCAGTTCCGTCAGGCTTTCTGCGACGAAATCGCGATCATGATGACCTGTTCGGCGACCGAGGCGGAGCAAGCCTCGAAACTCCATCTCGATGTCCGCAAGCTTCCCGCCGATCTCAGCGCGTTTCCGAAAGCGGTGCCGCGGAACGGCTCCGATCTCGACACCAGCGGCTTCACTTTCGCGCCCGGCGGGCCAAACGACTACACCATGGTACGGGCCTATTACCGCTGGACCGTGATCACCGATCTCGTTCGTCCCCTGGTGACCAAGCTCAGACCCGCCGGCGACAGCATGCCGCGCGACTATCTGATGGTCTCCACCGCCACCTTCCGCAACGAAAACTATTGAGGCTGCCATGGACCGCCTTCACACGCGCAAACAGCACCTGTGGGGAGCCTTCCACGGCCTGTTACGGGACCGCCGCGGCGCCGGTGCCGTCGAATTCGCCATTGTCGCGCCGCTTCTGATCGCGGCCTATGTCGGCGCTTTCGAGCTTTCTCTGGGGTTCACGGTCGCGCGCAAGGTCGGGCGGGCGTCGAGTGCGGTGAGCGATATCGTCACCCAGGAGCAGCAGGTGAGCAAGGCCTTCCTGGACGGCATGCGCAACGTCGCGAGAAACATGCTCGTCCCCTATGACGGCTCCGACTACGACCTCAAGATCACCGGTATCCAGGTGAACGGCACGACGGAAGGCAAGGTCGCCTGGTCCCGGGGCTGGTCGGACGCGAGCGACGGCGCCACGGTTCCCTACGCGGTCAATTCCGTCGTCAGCGTTCCGGCCGATCTAGACGCGGTGAATGCCTTCGTCGTGCGCACCGAACTCGTCGTCAACCACCAGCTTTCCCTGTTCGGCTCGGACGCCGGCGGCACGATCCCGCTCTCCAGGACCTCCTATTACCGCCAGCGCTTCGGCACGACCATCAACTGCACGGATTGCTGACCGGTCTGGAGCGGGATGAGGAAAGTGTGCGCGGTCTTCCGCCCGCCTACCCCCTCTGGCCGGCAGGCCAGAGGGGGTGCGCCTCCGACGACATGCATCAATTGCAATGGACAAGGCGGCGCGCTATTTCTGCCGGATTGTGCGGCGACGGCCGCGAAAGTCTTAATGGCACCGGCTCGCCGCTTATCGCGCTCGCGCCCGGGATCAGTCAGGGTGTTTCATGGCGCGTGCGTTCCTTTTCGTCCTCGATTCCTTCGGCATCGGCAATGCGCCGGACGCAGAGGCTTTCGGCGATCTCGGCGCCGATACGCTCGGACACATCGCGGAGTTCTGCGCGGCGGGAGCCGCCGACCGGGCGGGCCTCCGGGAAGGGCCGCTCCATCTGCCCAACATGTCGGCGCTCGGTCTCATGCATGCGGCGCGGCTTGCAACCGGGCGGCTTCCCGCCGGCATGGCGCTGCCGGAACGCGTCTATGGGATCTACGGCGCGGCAAGCGAAGTCTCGCGCGGCAAGGACACGCCGTCCGGCCATTGGGAAATCGCCGGCACGCCGGTGACCTTCGACTGGGGCTATTTTCCGGCCGAAGGCGACGCCTTCCCTCCCGAACTCGTCGAAGCGATCTGTCGCGAGGGCGACGTGCCCGGCATTCTCGGCAATTGCCATGCTTCGGGTACCGACATCATCGCCCGCCACGGCGAAGAGCATATGCGGAGCGGCAAGCCGATCTGCTACACCTCGTCCGATTCCGTCTTTCAGATCGCCGCGCATGAACAGACCTTCGGGCTGGAGCGCCTGCTGAACCTCTGCGAGGTCGTCCGCCGGCTCGTCGACGACTACAATATCGGCCGCGTGATCGCACGGCCCTTCGTCGGCAGCGACCCGGGCAGCTTCACGCGCACCGGCAACCGTCGTGACTATTCGGTGCTGCCGCCGGAGCCGACCGTTCTCGACCGGCTGCAGGAGGCCGGGCGCACGGTGCACGCGATCGGGAAGATCGGCGATATCTTCGCGCATCAGGGTGTGACCAGGCTCACCAAGGCCAACGGCAACATGGCGCTGTTCGACGCCAGTCTGGAAGCCATCGAAGAGGCCGAAGACGGGGCGCTCGTCTTCACCAATTTCGTGGATTTCGACATGCTTTACGGCCATCGCCGCGACGTGTCCGGCTATGCCGCCGCGCTCGAAGCCTTCGACGCACGCCTGCCCGATCTCGACCGCCGGCTGAAACCGGGCGACATGGTGATCCTGACCGCCGACCATGGCTGCGATCCGACCTGGCGCGGCACCGACCACACGCGCGAGCGCGTGCCGGTCCTGATGTTCGGCCCGACGCTTCGCAGCCGCTCCTTCGGCATCGCCGACAGCTTCGCCCATATCGGCGAAACCGTCGCAAGACATCTCGGCATTGGCGTCGGCCCACATGGGAGAAGCCTCATTTGACCGCTCATCTGAAGAAAGCCGAACTGCATTGCCATATCGAAGGCGCGACGCCGCCGGAACTGGCGCTGAGACAGGCCCGCAAATACGGCGTCGACACCAGCGCGATCATCCGCGACAGGGCCTATGTCTGGGAGGATTTCACCAGTTTCGTAAGGTGTTACGACGCCGTCGCCTCGCTTTTTCGCACCGAGGGTGATTATGCGCTTCTCGCCGAGACCTATCTGACGGAGCTTGCCAAAGCGGGTACGATCTACAGCGAGATCATCGTCTCGCCCGACCACGGCGTAACGATCGGACTCGGCGCCGATGCCTATATCGAGGGCCTCGCCGCCGGCATGGAGGCGGCGAGGGTGAAGACCGGCATCGAATCCCGCATGCTGATCACCGGCATCCGCCATCTCGGTCCCGACTCGGTCATCAGGACCGCCGAATATGCAGCGATGCGCCGGCATCCGCTCGTGACCGGCTTCAATCTGGCCGGCGAGGAGCGCATGCACAGCGTCGCGGAATTCTCCCGCGCCTTCGACATCGTCCGCGATGCCGGCCTCGGCCTGACCATCCACGCCGGCGAGCTTTCCGGCGCATTCAGCGTGCGCGATGCGCTGGACCATGTCCGCCCGGCCCGCATCAGCCACGGGGTCCGGGCGATCGAGGACGGCGATCTCGTGAAGCGCCTTGCCGACGAGGGCGTCGTGCTCGAAGTCTGCCCGGGCTCGAATGTCGCGCTTCAGGTGTTCCCGGACTTCGCCTCGCATCCGCTGCGGCGGCTTTACGAAGCCGGCGTCCGCGTGACGCTCAATTCCGACGATCCTCCCTTCTTCCACACGTCGCTCGCGCAGGAATACGAGATCGCCTTCCACGCGATGGGCTTCTCGGACAGCGAGATCGACCGGATGACGAAGACCGCGATTGAAGCCGCCTTCGTGGACGAGCCGACGCGAGAGAAGTTGCTGGCTGCGTTACATGTCTAGTTGCGCGGATGAGAGGGCGCAACTGCACAAGTTCCGCCTACACCCTTGCGGCCCCCGCCCTTTCCATGGAAAAGAGGGTGGATAGCCAATTTTCGCGGGGAAGATGAGCCATGGACGGCGTAACGGTGATCGGTCATCCGCTGGTGCAGCACAAGCTGACCATCATGCGCAAGAAGGAAACGTCGACTGCGGGCTTCCGCCGGCTGCTCAAGGAAATCTCGACGCTGCTCTGCTATGAGGTCACGCGCGACCTGGAGCTGACGACCGAACGGATCGAGACGCCTCTCGTGGAAACCGACGCGCCGGTGCTCGAGGGCAAGAAGCTCGTCTTCGCTTCCATCCTGCGCGCCGGCAACGGCCTGCTCGAGGGCATGCTCGAACTGGTACCCTCGGCGCGCGTTGCGCATATCGGCGTCTACCGGGACCACGAGACTCTGCAGGCGGTCGAATATTTCTTCAAGGCTCCGGACAACATCAACGAACGCCTCGTCATCGTCGTCGACCCGATGCTCGCCACCGGCAATTCCGCGATCGCGGCCATCGAGAAGCTCAAGGAGCGCGGTGCGCGGAACATCCGCTTCCTCTGCCTGCTTGCCGCTCCGGAGGGTATCCGCAACTTCCAGGGCGCCCATCCGGACGTGCCGATCTTCACGGCCTCGATCGACAGCCATCTCAACGAGAAGGGCTATATCGTGCCGGGCCTCGGCGATGCGGGCGACCGCATGTACGGAACGAAGTAGGGCTGTCGGCCTACCGTCCTGTCGCCTCGGAAAACGGCGCTGCATCTCGTCAACGAGTCTGATAAGTTGCGGGATGCGGGCGTAAAACCGCACACGCTTTTCCTCATCCCGCTCTGAGCTTCGAAACGATCACCGGCCGTCGCGCCGGCTCCTCGTCTGCGATCGCATAGAGCGTTACGACCCGTTTTGCGATCGCCTCGGCCTGGCTTTGGTCGGCAGCATGGACGAAGGCGATCGGCTCGCCCTTTTCGACTTTCGTCCCGAGCGGCCTCAGGCCGGTAAGACCGACGCGGTGATCGATCCGGTCATCCGGGCGGATGCGCCCGCCGCCGAGCTCGATGACTGCCATTCCCAGTTCGCGCGTCTTGCAGGACGTGAGATAACCATGCCGGCCCGCCGGCACGGCAAGGATCGCGGGTGCCTTGGCAAGATAGGCGCCCGGGCGATCGACAAAATCGGCAGGGCCGCCGAGCCGATGCACCATGAGGCCGAAGCGCTCCATCGCCTCCCCGCTCCCCAAAACGCGCCGCGCCATGGCTTCGGCTTCGGCTTCGTGAGCCGCAATACCCGCTGCAACGAGCATCTCCGCAGCCAAGGCCATCACGACCTGATCGAGGCGGGTTCCCGCTTTCTCGCCGCGCAGATAGGCCAGGCAGTTCTCGATTTCGAGCGCGTTGCCGGCCGCGTCCGCCAGCGGCTCGTTCATGTCGGTGATCAGCGCAGAGGTGCGCACGCCCGCACCATTGGCGACCTCGACAAGCGAACGCGCCAGGACTTCGGTTTCGGCAGGATCGGTCATGAAGGAGCCGTTGCCGAGCTTGACGTCGAGCACCAGCGACCGTAGCCCTGCGGCGAGCTTTTTCGACAGGATCGATGCGGTGATCAGCGGCACCGAATCGACCGTCGCCGTCACGTCGCGGATCGCATAGAGGCGCTTGTCGGCCGGCGCCAGATCGGCCGTCTGGCCGATGATCGCGCAGCCGACCTCGTCGGCCACGCGGCGGAACAGTTCCGGCGAAGGCTGGATGTCATAGCCGGGGATCGATTCGAGCTTGTCGAGCGTCCCGCCGGTGTGGCCGAGCCCCCGGCCCGAAATCATCGGCACGGCCGCACCGCAGGCGGCGACGATCGGCGCCAACATGAGCGAGACATTGTCGCCGACTCCGCCCGTCGAGTGCTTGTCGACAATGGGGCGTGCGAGATCGCTCCAGTCGAGCGTTTCCCCGGAATCGCGCATCGCCAGCGTCAGCGCCACGCATTCGTCGCGATTCATGCCGGAGAACCAGACCGCCATGGCGAAGGCAGCCGCCTGCCCTTCCGAGACCGAGCCATCGGTCACGCCCGCGATGAAACCGGCGATCTCCGCCGGATCGAGCCGATCGCCGTCCCTTTTCTTTCGTATGATTTCCTGCGGAAGCATGGCCATTCAGCCTTCGCTCGAGATCATCTCTTTCAGGATTGCCGCCAGCCGCGTGCCGCCGAGCGGCGCCATTTGCTTGGTTTCTTCATGGCTGAGTTCCGACCCGGTCATGCCGGCGGCGAAATTGGTGACGACGGAGGCGGCGGCGACCTTGAGCCCGAAGAACCGGGCGAGAATGACCTCCGGCACCGTGGACATGCCGACCGCATCGGCACCGAGGATACGGGCCATGCGGATTTCGGCCGGCGTCTCGAAACTCGGCCCGGAGAACCACATATAGACGCCGCGCGCGAGCGGGATGCCGAGGCGTTCGGCGGCCTCCTCCATCCCTATGGCCAGCGCCGCGTCATAGGCATTTGTCATGCCGACGAAACGCTCATCGCTTTCGAGGCCGATCAGCGGATTGGCGCCGGCAAAGGCGATGTGATCGGCAATGCGCATGACCGAGCCCGGCGGCATGTCTTCGCGCAGCGACCCGGCGGAATTGGTGAGGATCAGGTTCTCGACGCCGATCCGCTTCAGCGTTTCGATCGGCACGCGCATGGCTTTGGCGTCGCCGCGTTCGTAATAATGGGCACGGCCGGAAAGCACGGCGACGGGAGTGTCGCCGATCCTGCCCGCCACGAACTCGCCGGCATGGCCGGAAACGCTGCTCACCGGAAAGCCCGGTATCTCCGCATAGGGGATGCGCAGCGGCTCCGCCACCGCGTCGACGAGAGAGCCGAGGCCGGAACCGAGTACGATTCCGTAGCGGGGCGCATGCGCTCCGAGCCTGCCCTTGAGGAAGTCCGCCGCCCCCGTCATCCGAGAATCTCCGTCTCGAAGCTGTGCGGCAGCAGGTCGGAGAGCGCCAGCGTCTTCCTGATCCCCGTTTCGTCGCAAAGATAGATGCGGGTGCTCGCACCGGAAAATTCCGCCAGTCGCTGGCGGCAGCCGCCGCAGGGCGGGCAGAGCGCGAGTTTCTCGGCCACCACCGCGACTTCCGTGATCTTGCGCTGGCCGGCCATCACCATATGGCTGATCGCCGTCGTCTCGGCGCACCAGCCCTCAGGAAAGGACAGGTTCTCGATGTTTGCGCCCGTATAGATCCTGCCGTCCTCGGCGCGAATGGCGGCGCCGACCGGAAACTTGGAATAGGGCGCATGCGCCTTTGCCATGGCTTCACGCGCCGCGACAAAGAGTTCGTCCTTGGACATGGGTTTTTCCTTATAGTTATGCATATCGTTATCCCGAAACCGCTGCGCACTTTCGGGCGGCATGCATTAGCGCTCCTTCACATAGGGTACGCCGCCCGCCTTCGGCGGAATGGCCTTGCCGATGAAGCCGGCAAGCAGGATGACGGTGAGGATATAGGGCAGCGCCTGCATGAGCTGCACCGGAACCTGGCCGACAAGCGGCAAGGGCGTGCCCTGCAGACGGATGGCGAGCGCGTCGAGGAAGCCGAAGAGCAGGCAGGCAAACATGATATTGAGCGGGCGCCATTTGGCGAAGATGAGCGCCGCGAGCGCGATATAGCCCTTGCCCGCCGTCATGCCCTTGACGAAGCCCGCCGTCATCGCCAGCGACAGATAGGCGCCGGCAAAGCCGCAGAGAATGCCGCAGCAGATGACCGCGCGATATCTGAGCCAGATCACCGAGATGCCGGCGGTATCGACCGCGCCCGGATTCTCGCCGACGGCGCGCAGCCTCAGGCCGAAACGGGTGCGGTAGAGAATCCACCAGCTGATCGGCACCATCGCGAAGGCGAGATAGGTGAGCAGGAAATGGCCGGACAGGAGGTCCGCATAGACCGGCCCGAGGACGGGGATCTCGCGGATCATGTCCGCGTCGGGGAAGTTGATCGTCTGGAACCGCGCGCCTTCGGCAAGCGCCGGCGTGCGGCCGCCCTGCCGGAACCAGGCCTCCCCCAGGATCACGGTGGAACCGGCGACGATGAAGTTGATCGCCACACCCGAGACGATCTGGTTGCCGCGCTGGGTGATCGAAGCATAGCCGTGGACGAGCGACAGGGCCACGGAAACGAGGATCGCCGCACCGAGCCCCACCCAGACGGACTGCGTGACGGCTGCCGCCGCACCGGCGGCAAAGGCCGCACCGAGCATCTTGCCCTCGAGGCCGATGTCGAAGACGCCGGCGCGCTCGGTGAAGAGGCCGGCAAGGGCTGCGAAGACCAGCGGCACGGAGACGCGGATCGTCGATTCCAGGAGCACGACGAGAACGTGGAAGAAATCCATGGTTTCAGGCTCCCTTGGTCTGCACGACGGCGGCCGCGCGCTGACCCCGCGCCGAAAAGGCGCGCGTGATCGCCGGCCGGAACATGTTCTCGAGCGCCCCGGCAAAAAGGATCACGAGACCCTGGATGATGACGATCATGTCCCGGGAGATCGAAGGCATCTCGAAGGCGATCTCGGCGCCGCCCTGATAGAGCACGCCGAAAAGGATCGCGGCGGGAATGATGCCGCCCGGATGCGAGCGCCCCATCAGCGCGACCGCGATGCCGACGAAGCCGGCGCCTTGCACGAAATCGAGCTGCATGCGGAACTGCTCGCCCATGATCGGGTTCAGCGCCATCATGCCGGCAAGACCGCCTGATATCATCATGGCGACGACGGTGATGCGGCTTTCGCTGATACCGGCATAGCGCGCGGCAGACGGGCTATGGCCCATGGTGCGCATCTCGTAGCCGAGCCTGGTGCGCCAGATCAGCACCCAGACCGCGAAGGCGGCCGCCAGCGCCAGCAGGAACGAGATGTTGAACGGCGCCGTACCGATATTGAGGCCGAAGATCGACAGCAGCCAGTCGAGCTTCGGCAATTGCCCGCCCTCGGCGAAGGTCCGCGTCTGCGGCGCCATGGAGCCGAGCGGCTTCAGCACGCGGGTCAGCAGATAGACCATCAGGCTCGACGCGATGAAATTGAACATGATGGTGGTGATGACGATATGGCTGCCGCGTTTGGCCTGCAGCCAGCCGGGCAGGAACGCCCAGAGCGCGCCGAAGAAGGCAGAGCCGACGATGGCGAGCGGGAAGACCACGTACCAGGGCATCGTCTGGTCGAGCCAGAGGCAGGCGAGCGCCACGCCGATGCCGCCGACATAGGCCTGGCCCTCGCCGCCGATGTTGAAAAGACCGGCATGAAAGGCGACCGCCACCGCGAGTCCGGTGAAGATGAAGGTCGTCGCGTAATAGAGCGTGAAGCCGATATATTCGCCGCGGCCGAAGGCACCGTTGATGAGATGATAGGCGGCTTCGAGCGGGTTTTCGCCGACGAGGAGAACGACGAGGCCGGCGACGAGGAAGGCGACGGCAAGATTGATCAGCGGGATGAGGCCATATTCCACCCATCCCGGCAGTTTCGCATAGGGCGTACTCATTCTGCGGCCTCCTTGCGGCCTTCGACGCCGGCCATCAGCAGGCCGAGCTCGCCTTCGGTCGCCTCGGGGCTGCGTTCGCCGACGACGCGTCCGGCGAACATCACGAGGATGCGGTCGGAAAGGGAACGGATCTCGTCGAGTTCGACCGAGACCAGCAGAACGGCCTTGCCCTGATCGCGCATCTCGATGATCCGCTTGTGGATGAATTCGATTGCGCCGACATCTACGCCGCGGGTCGGCTGGCCGATGATGAGGACGTCCGGATCCCGCTCCATCTCGCGCGCAAGCACGACCTTCTGCTGGTTGCCGCCGGAGAAGTTGGCCGTCCTCAGCCGCGCATTCGGCGGGCGAATATCATATTTGGCAATCTTCTCCTCGGCATCCTTGCGGATCGCATCGATGTTCAGGAACATGCCGTTGGCGAAGCGCGGGTCATGGTGGTAACCGAGGATCGCGTTTTCGCACTCCTCGAATTTGAGCACGAGCCCGACGTGATGCCGGTCTTCCGGCACATGCGCCAGTCCGCGACCCCTGAGTTCGGCCGCGTCTGCGTTGCCCGTCACGTCCACCGGCCTGCCGTTGAGGAGAACCGTCCCGGAGGCGGCCTTGCGGATGCCGGCGATCGCTTCGAGCAGTTCCGACTGACCGTTGCCGGCCACGCCGGCGATGCCGACGATCTCGCCTGCACGAACATCGAAGGAGACGTTGTCGACCATGGTCACGCCGCGGCTGTCCTTGACCGTCAGCCCCTGGACGGCGAGCTTCACGTCACCGGGATTGCTCTCGCCCTTCTCGACACGAAGCAGCACGCGCCGGCCGACCATCAGCTCGGCCAGCTCCTCGACCGAGGTTTCACGCGTCGTGCGCGTCGCCACCATCTCGCCGCGGCGCATGACCGAGACCTCGTCGGTGATCGCCATGATCTCGCGCAGCTTATGGGTGATGAGGATGATCGTCTTTCCCTGAGCCTTGAGCTGGCCGAGGATGCGGAACAGGTGGTCCGCCTCGGCCGGCGTCAGGACGCCGGTCGGCTCGTCGAGGATCAGGATATCGGCCCGGCGATAAAGCGCCTTCAGGATCTCCACGCGCTGCTGCAGGCCGACCGGCAGCTCCTCGATCAGGGCGTCCGGATTGACCTCGAGGGCATATTCCTTCTCGAGCCGTTTCAGCTCCTGCCGCGCCTTGGCGATGCCCTTGTTGAGGATCTGGCTGTCCTCGGCGCCGAGCATGACGTTTTCGAGCACGGTGAAGTTCTCGACCAGCATGAAGTGCTGGTGGACCATGCCGATCCCAACGGAGATCGCCGCATTCGGATCGCGAATGGAAACAGGCTTGCCGTCGACCAGGATCTCACCGTTGTCGGCCTGATAGAAGCCATAAAGGATCGACATCAGCGTCGACTTGCCGGCACCGTTTTCCCCGATGATGCCGTGGATCGTGCCCTTGCGAACCCTAAGATTGATGTTCCTGTTGGCGTGGACCAGCCCGAAGCTCTTGTCTATTCCACGCAATTCGATGGCAATATTGTTCATATTGGCCTGCGATCCCCTTTTTGCCCGCTTCGGCTCATCGCAGAAACCGTGCCGACAATTTTTTTACCATTTGGTATAAGTTTATCATCGATTTTCAGGCGCGAAAGCCTGGGCGACGAGATCTCCTTATACTTTCATAGGATCGCTGGTGAGAGTCCAGCGCGAATATACACAGCTGCGTTGGTGCGGCCGGATAAGCCCCTCCCCCTTGTGGGGGGCTAGGGCATACACATCTGACCCTCCCGCGGGACCATTGCCTTGGGGCAGACGACAATGGTTTGACCTTCGCATGCCCAAAACGAACGCCACGGGCAGAACGCAGAAGCGGAAGTGAGGGCCGCCGCAGGTATTCTCCCCCCTTGTGGGGGAGATGGCCGGCAGGCCAGAGGGGGTCTGCTCTCCTGCTCGCCCATCAGGACTACATGACGCAGTCGTATGACCGCATCTTCGGAAATGCCGCAGGGTATCCTCGCGGCAAATTCATCTTCGGCGGCATCTAGAGTTTGGCGTTCAACCCCCTCTGGCCTGCCGGCCATCTCCCCACAAGGGGGGAGACGACAAGCGGCTTGACCTCACCTCCCGAACGATGCCGCATAATTGGAAGCGAGAGCCAGCCGGTTTCTCTCCGTGGCAACGGCTCCCGCCAGAGGAGCAGATATGTATATGCCTTAGCTTGTGGGGAGGGGTCCTGCGGAAGGCCGCGGTAAATCTCGGCCAACTAGCGCAGCAGCCTCAATGCGTTGATCGTCACCAGGACAGTCGCGCCGGTATCGGCGAGGATCGCCGGCCAGAGACCCGTCACGCCGGCGATCGTCGTCGCCAGGAACACGGCCTTGAGGCCGAGCGCGATCGCGATGTTCTGGTGAATGTTGCGCATCGTCACCCGCGACAGCTTCACCATCGCCGCGACATCCGAAACGCGGGCATGGAGGCTGGCGGCATCGGCCGTTTCCAGCGCCACATCGGTGCCGCCGCCAACAGCGATGCCGACATCCGCCGCCGCCAGAGCCGGCGCGTCGTTGATGCCGTCGCCGACCTTCGCCACCACGAGACCCTCGGCCCTGAGCCTGCTTACGATGCGCTGTTTGTCCTCCGGCAGAAGACCGGCATGCGCCTCGATGCCTCCGAGCCGGCCGGCGATCGCCTCGGCCGTCGCCCGGTTGTCGCCGGTGAGCATCACCACGCGCAAACCCTGATCGGCGAGCGCCCTCAGGCCCGCCGCGGCATCCGCACGCGGCTCGTCGCGCATGGCAAGCGCTCCGGCTGCCCTCCCGCCGACGACGAGCACGGAGACGGTCTTCCCCTCACCCTGCAGGGTTTCGATCCGAGCCAGGTCTTCCGCGGCCAGCGGCGCGCGCTCCCGGGCCGCCTCGGGCGAGCCGAGGAAAAGCTCGACGCCGTCTGCGGAGGCGGCAACACCCTTGCCGCCGATGGCCCTGGCGCCTTCGACGGGAAGGAGCGCCAAGCCATCGGCTTCGGCACGCGACAGGACGGCATGGGCCAGCGGATGGCTGGATCCCTGTTCGAGCGCAGCGGCGTAGCCGAGGATCTCCGCCTCCGATCTGCCGAAGCCGACGATGTCGGTCAGCTTCGGCCTGCCTTCGGTGAGCGTTCCGGTCTTGTCGAAGGCGACGGCTGTGATCCTGCCGAGATTTTCGAGGACGGCGCCGCCCTTGATCAGAAGACCGCGGCGTGCACCTGCCGAAAGGCTCGCGGCGATCGCGGCCGGCGTGGAGATGACGAGGGCGCAGGGGCAACCGATCAGGAGAAGCGCGAGCCCTTTATAAATCCAATCCTGCCACAGGCCGCCGAAGAAGAGCGGCGGGATGACCGCGACCAATGCCGCGACGAGCACCACGCCCGGCGTGTAATAGCGGGAGAAGCGATCGATGAAACGCTCCGTCGGCGCCTTCTTCTCCTGCGCCTCTTCGACAAGCCTGATGACGCGCGCGATGGTATTGTCGGCCGCCGCGGCGGTGACGCGCACCCGCAGCGCGCCGTCACCATTGACGGTTCCGGCAAAGACATTCGCGCCGGCTTCCTTCAGGACGGGCGTGCTCTCGCCGGTCACCGGCGCCTCGTCGACGCTGCTCTCGCCGGAGACGATGATGCCATCGGCCGGGAGCCGGTCGCCGGGACGGACGAGGACGATGGCGCCAGGGGCCAGGCTTTCGGCGGGAACCTCCACAGTCCTGCCGTTTTCTTCGAGGAGCGCCGATTTCGGCACGAGCGCCGTCAGCGCCTGTATGCTCGCCCGCGCCTTGCCCGCGGCAACGCCCTCCAGCAGTTCCCCGATCAGGAAGAGGAAGACGACCATGGCCGCTTCCTCGCCGGCGCCGATGAAGACGGCACCGGCGGCCGCAATGGTCATCAGCATCTCGATCGAGAAAAGTGTGCCGGAAAGTGCTGCCATGAGCGCACGTCTTGCGATCGGCAACAGGCCGACGAGCATGGCGAGGGTGAAAATCCAGGGCTCGGTGGCGGGAACGAACTGGCCGATCGCATAGGCTGAGGCAAGGGCAACGCCACAGGCGAGCGTGAGCTTGCCTTTTGCCGTTCGCCACCATGGCAACGGCGCCGTGAAACGGGAGGACGGCTTCGTGCTTGCCGGAAGGGCGGTTGAATGCCCGTGATCGTGACTCGCTTCGCCATGCGCAGAGCCCGCGGCATGGTCGTGGCCGCAGCAGGCGTGCTCGCTCTGAGCCGGCTGCCGTTCCGCCGCAACGTCAAGCGGCGAAAGACCGTAGCCGAGGACACCGACCTTCCGCATCACCTGCGCGCCGATATCGTCGCGCGCCGCATGCCGGACGGTCATGGTGCCGGCGGCCACCGAGACATTGACGTCCTCGACCCCTGCAACCCGCCTTACGGCCGTGTCGATCTTGGCAGCGCAGGATGCGCAATCCATCCCATCGACGCGAAATCTCGTTTCCCGAAATATGCCTGTCATTCCATGCTCCTTACGAAACCGGAAGCAGGCTAAGTCCTCTAGCGGCTAGAGGTTCAAGAGGGAAAATGTGCAGGTCAGACTTCCGACTTTGACGCGGTTAGCGCCTACTGCATGTTTCCTTTAATCGCTCGCGCATCGGCTGCGCCCCGTCGGTGAACAATTCCGGCATCAGATCAGCCAGGCGGACGATCTTGCCGGTACGCGAACTCTGAAGCGCCGCAATGCCGCAAAGGACCGACATGGCACCGGCCCGCGCGCCGGCGCGCTGTCCCAGCGGATCCTTCGCATCCGGCTCGAAGAGCGTATTCCGCAGCCGGTCGTCGCCGCCATAGTGCCCGCCGGGAAAATGCGGCACCGTGATCCGTTCCATCGCCGGCTTGCCCTTCGGAAAGTTGCGGACGAGCAGGATCTCGTCCTCGGGCGGCGTCTCCCAGGGCTGGTCCTCGTACTGGCGAAGCTCGATCCTGCCCTTCGTACCGTTGAAGGCGATGTGATGGCCTTCGATCGGCTGGAAGGTATTGAGCGAATAGGAGACGTGGACGTCGTTGCGGTAGCGGATATTCGCGACCATCGTGTCGGGGATGTCGATGTCCTCGCGGAAGACGCAGCCGTCGCGGAAATAGCTGTCGATTTCGGAAGGTTCCTCATAGAGCGAGTCGAGAAACGGATCGGCTTCGAGATCGAGGTAGAAGTCGCACTCGCTCTTGTGAGGACAGAGCTTGCAGCGCGGCCCGCGAAACGGTCCCCTGCGGCCGTACATCTGCAGGTCGGCAAAGGCGCTGACCGCCTCCGGATCGCTGTCGAGATACCAGTTCAGGAGATCGAAATGGTGTGTCGCCTTATGCACGAAGAGGCTGCCCGAGTGTTCCGCATAGGCGTGCCAGCGGCGGAAATAATCGGCGCCGTGGCGCGTATCGAGATACCAGTGGAAGTCGACCGAGGTGACGCGGCCGATCTCGCCGGCATTGAGGAGTTCCTTGATGCGCGCTGCGGTCGGCGCGAAGCGGTAGTTGAAGGAAACGTCCACCCGCCGCCCGGTCCGCTTCTCCGCGTCGAGAATGCGGCGGATCTTCTCGACCGTGGTCGACATCGGCTTTTCGGTGATGACGTCGGCGCCGGACTCCAATGCGCGCACGACGATATCGTCATGCGTGTCGTCCGGCGTGCAGACGATGACGAGATCGGGGCGCGTTTCGGCAAGCATCGCATCGACATTGCCGTAAACAGGCGCATTGGTGGCGATCATCGTGCGGGCGCGCTCGGCCCGCAGCGCGTTCGTATCGGCAATGGCGACGAGATCGACGAGGCCGCGCCAGCCGGCCAGCAGATCCCTGCCCCACATGGTTGTTCCGCGGTTGCCGGTGCCGACCAGCGCAAAGCGACGCTTGTTGTCCATCATACCCTCACGCAATCCCTGTCATATCTTGTAGGAGAAACATCCTGCCCCAGCATATCAGCAGCAATTCCGGTAGCGTTCCACGCAGGTCGCGATCACCTCGTCGGCCGGGCGCTTCCACCAGTTGTCTGCGGAGAATATCTCGACCTCCTGCGCCCCGTGGAAGCCGGCCGCCTCGATCCGGCGCCGGATGCCCTTGAGATCGATGACGCCGTCGCCCATCATGCCGCGATCCGTCAGCATGTCCTTCGTGGGCACGAGCCAATCGCAGATGTGGTGAGCGAGGATCGCCTTCATTTTGCCGGCCCGCGCGATCTGATTGGCCAGATCGGGGTCCCACCAGACGTGATAGACGTCGATCGCCACGCCGACGCCCGGACCAAGGGTCTCGCAGATGTCGAGAGCCTGGCCGAGCGTGTTCACGCAGGCGCGGTCGGCGGCATACATCGGATGCAGCGGCTCGATCGCAAGCGGCACGCCGGCCGCGCGCGCATGCGGCAGCACTGCCGCGATCCCTTCCACAACCATCCGGCGGGCCGCGTCGATGTTCTTCGAGCCGCCTGGCAGGCCGCCGGCGACCAGCACCAGACAGTCGGCGCCGAGCTCCGCTGCCTCGTCCACCGCGCGCCTGTTGTCATCGATCGCCTTCTCCCTGCCTGACGCGTCCGGCGCCGGAAAGAAGCCGCCGCGGCAGAGCCCGGTCAGCTTCAGCCCGTTGGCCCGGACGATACGCCCGGCCTCGCCGAGGCCGATCGCCGCCACCTGGTCGCGCCAGGGCGCGATCGCCGTGATGCCGTGCTTCAGACAGATATCCACGGCTTCGGCGAAGCCGCATTGCTCCCGGATCGTCGCCAGATTGATGGAAAGCCCCTCGACCTGCATATGTTCTCCTCCCGATTTCAGGATACCATCGCCACCCAGTCCGGCTCGACGGATGAGCCGAGGCCGACGGACCGCAAGACGGTGGAAAAAGTGATTTCGCCGCCCCGGATCGCCAGCCGCGCCCGCCCGGAACCGCTTTCGTAGAGATCGCCATGATGGGCGAGATAGGCGGCCTGCTCCGCCGCCGGGGCGCCGGCCATGCCGTCGACATAGTGGTGGCCGTTGCGTTCGACGTGGCCGGCGCCGACAAGCGCTGCCAGCACGAGGTCCTGCTGGAGCGCCAGGCCCGACTGCGTCGTCAGGTCCTCGGCGGACATGAAAGAGCGTGCGGCCCCGGCCTCGGCGTTCCACATCTCCACGCGAGCGCGGTTGACGAGTGCCCGGTAGAAGCCTTTGCAGGACTTCGAGGAGATGCCGGCATAACCGAGCGCGCGGGCACGGAGAAATGCGCCGATATCGCCATCGGACTCGTCGATTTCGAGCGGCATCCGCCCGGCGACCTCCGTGACCGGCCTCGACAGCGCCTCGGCGCGAACGATCGGCTGCTCGAAGAAGAGCGCCGAGGCGCGCAATTTTTCGAGACGCGGCTCTTCGGCGATCCGGTCGAGAAGATCGGCAACGGCATCGGCATTTTCGAACTGCTCGTTGCCGTCGAGCGTCACCCTATACGCATCGACGCGCTGGTCGAGGACCGCGGCGATGGCGAGCAGACGCCGGGTGTCCTCGGCCGGGCGGCCCGAAACCTTGATCTTGAAATAACGATGGCCATAGGCGGCGATCACCTCTTCCAGAGTCTGCGGCAGTCCGTCCTCCAGCCGCTGCCCGGGCGCTAGATCGGCCGCCGTCAACGCGTCGGCAAGGCCGATCGTGTGGCGAACGGCCAGCCTCGGGCCAGGTTCGAGGCGCGAAAGGAACCGCGCAAGGTCGAAGCCTTCCAGATCGGGCGCGGTGGCGCCGGTGATGCCCGGCAGGTTGGCTCTGACCGCCCCGGCGGCGCTTGCTCCGGTCATGCGGCACAGCGCATCGAGGATAGCGCGGTCAAGAAGCGCCAGGCCGTAGGAGGCGACAAGGGCTGGCAGACCATGCCCGGCTGCCGCCCGGTGGTGATCACCCTCGGCAGCCGCATGCAGGCCAAAGGGGGTCTGCGCCTGCAGCGATGTCAGTCCTTCGATCGCCAGCCGCAGGGAGGCACGAAGCTGCTCGACATTATCCTCCGGCGAAAGGCCCGGGTTCTTGTCGAACCATTTCGGCATCATCATCTCGGCCGACCAGCCGATGGCGGACCGGCCGCGCGCATCCTCGACCCGCACCCGGACGAAGGCCTGCGGCGCGGTCGCAACGCGCGCCGATCCGAAGCGGAAGGGGAAACGGAATTCGACCGGCCGCTCGAAAACCTCCGCTTCGGCCAGCCTGACGCGCGGGGCTTCCGTCATCGCAAAGGCCTCACTCGACGCCGTGCATGGCGAGCACGCGCCGCATGCGCGCGGTCGCAAGCTCCGGATCGGCGAGGGCCCCGGCCTTGTCCGCCAGGCGGAAAAGCTCGGCGAGATGGACGAGCGATCGGGCGCTCTGCTGCCCTCCGATCATGACGAAATGGTCCTGTAGACCGTTCAGATAGGCGAGGAAGACGACGCCGGTCTTGTAGAAACGCGTCGGGGCCTTGAAGATGTGGCGCGACAGCGGCACCGTCGGCTCCAGCAATTCGAAGAATTCGCCGTTCCGCCCGCTACCCAGCGCTTCCAGCGCCGCCGAAGCCACCGGCGCGATAGCGTCGAAGATGCCGAGCAGCGCGTCCGAATGCCCTTCCTCGTCGCCGGCGATGAGCTCGGCATAATTGAAGTCGTCGCCGGTATACATGCGCACGCCTTTCGGCAGTTGCCGCCGCATCACGATCTCCTTCTCCTTGGAAAGGAGCGAAATCTTGATGCCGTCGACCTTGGCGGCGTGCGCCTCGAGGACGTCGAGGCAGGTCTTCATCGCCGCCATGTGGTCGGCATTGCCCCAATAGCCTTCGAGCGCCGGATCGAACATCTCGCCGAGCCAATGGATGATCACCGGCTCCTTCACCTGGGAGAGAACGCGGTCGTAGACGCGGATATAGTCCTCCGGGCCCTTTGCCGCGGCGGCAAGCGCCCGGCTCGCCATCAGGATGATCCGGCCTCCTTCTGCCTCGATCGCCTCGATCTGGCTCTCATAGGCCGCGAGAATATCGTCGATCGACACGTCCGGCCCCGGCGCCAGATGGTCGGTGCCGGCGCCGCAGGCGATCAGCGCGTCCGGGCGGCCGCGCGCTTCGGCAAGCGAGCGGCGGATGAGTTCGCGCGCTTCCGGCCAGCCGAGGCCCATGCCGCGCTGGGCTGTATCCATCGACTCGGCGACGCCGAGACCGAGATCCCAGAGGCGGTGACGAAAGGCGAGCGTGCGCTCCCAGTCGATCGCCGGCGCCAGCCAGGGATCGTTGTCGGCGAGCGGGTCGGCGACCACATGGGCGGCGGCGAAGGCGACCCTGGAAAAGGCCTTGGCATCGCGGCTGTTGAACGGCACCGGCCGGCCCGTAAGGTCGTAGCGGGCAAGCCTGCCTTCGATTGGAAGATCGATGCTGACCATGGCTCAGAGCTCCAATTCCGGAACGTCGAGCCAGCGGCGCTCCGCCCAGGATTTGAGGCCGAGTTCCGCAAGCTGCACGCCCTTGGCGCCGGCCTCGAGCCCGTGGGGCCAGGGACCGTCCTCCGCCACGTGGCGCAGGAACATTTCCCACTGCGCCTTGAAGCCGTTGTCGAAGGCCTGCGTATCCGGCACCTCGTCCCAGGTCCTGTAGAAATCGATCGTCTGCGGCTGATCGGGATTCCAGACCGGTTTCGGGGTATTGACGCGGTGCTGCGTCCAGCACTTCGTGAGCCCGGCGACAGCGGAACCATGGGTTCCGTCGACCTGAAACGTCACCAGATCGTCGCGCCGCACGCGCACCGCCCAGGAGGAATTGATATGCGCGACGATGCCGCCCTCGAGTTCGAAGGTGGCGTAGGCCGCGTCGTCGGTGTCGCAGTCGTAGGCGCGACCCTGTTCGTCGATGCGGCTTGGGATATGGGTCGCGCCGAGGCAGGAGACCGCCTTCACTTCCCCGAAGAGATTGTCGAGCACGTAGCGCCAGTGGCAGAGCATGTCGAGGATGATGCCGCCGCCGTCCTTTTTCCGGTAGTTCCATGAGGGCCGCTGGGCCGGAACGCCCCAATCGCCTTCGAACACCCAGTAGCCGAACTCGCCACGCACCGAGAGGATCTTGCCGAAGAAGCCTGAATCCCTCAGCAGGGCCAGTTTGCGAAGGCCGGGCAGGAACAGCTTGTCCTGAACGACCCCATGCTTGAGCCCGGAGGCGCGCGCCTTCCGCGCCAGTTTGACCGCCGTCCTCAGATCATCGGAGATCGGCTTCTCGCAATAGACGTGCTTGCCGGCGTCGAGCGCGCGGCCGATGAGCTCGGCACGCATCAGCGTCGTGCCGGCATCGAAGAAGATCTGGTCGTTCGGATCGGCAAGCGCCGCGTCGAGATCGGTCGACCAGCGGGCAATATCATGGCGCTTGGCCAATTGCTCCATCTTGTCGCGATTGCGGCCGACGATGATCGGATCGATCTCCAGCCTTTCGCCCGACTGGAGCGTGATCCCGCCCCGATCACGGATGGCCAGGATCGAACGCACCAGGTGCTGGTTGTATCCCATGCGGCCGGTGACACCGTGCAATATTATACCCAAACGCGGCATGCCGTTCCTCCCTGAGAGGCCCGTGAGGGGAAGAACCAGCCCTCCCAAGCCAGTAACTAATCGGTTACTTTGTGGCAGAGGAGAATCACACTTGTCAACAAAAAAAACGACATGTGCCTGGATCAGCGCCGGATCGATGCCAGCGTGACATGGACGATATGGCGCTGCCAGACGTCGAGATTGCTCTTGTCCATGAGGTCGCGGCCGAAGATCGTCGAGAGCGTGTATTGGTTGGAAAGGTAGAAATAGCCGAGGGCGGCGATCGTCAGATAGAGGTTCAGCGGGTCGACATCGGGCCGAAAGAGGCCGCCGGCCTTGCCGCGCTGGAGAAGGTCGGAGAGCTTGTCTATGAAGCTCGAATGCAGTTCCTTTAGACGCGTCGACTGACGCAGCCAGCGGGCCCGGTGCAGGTTTTCGGTGCCGAGGAGACTGAGGAACTCCGGATGCTCCAGGAAGTAGCCCCAGGTGAACATGGCGAGCTCGGCAATTCCCTGTTCAGGTTCCAAGTCGCTGAGGTTTAAGGATTTTTCCGCCGTTCTTATGCCGACATAGGCCTCTTCCAGGACCGCGAGATAAAGCTGCTCCTTGTCGCCGAAGTAGTGGTAGAGCATGCGCTTGTTGATGCCCGCCCTCTCGGCGATGGCATCGACGCGGGCGCCGCCTATGCCGTTTTCGGCGAACTCCCGGGTCGCAGCGGCGAGGATCGATGCGCGCGTGCGCTCGGGGTCGCGCTGCAGCGTCCGTTCCGCCCGCCCCCCGGACCCGTTCCTCCCCTTCGCTCCGTCTCGCATCTTCTCCATCACACGCAACCTCCGCATCCTCTTGCCTTTAGCGGCATTCGGGTGCAACTTTGTCATAATAATTTACAAGTCAATGATAGTTCCGCACACAACTGCTTGACAGGATCATTGCTTGTCCATAACTTGTAACCAAATAGTTATTTGTTGCAAGAGGCCGGAACGTTGTGGAGGCGTTCCGAAGGGAGGAGGAACAGATGACGCATAAGATCAGCAGGCGAAATGTACTCGCGGGAGGGGCGGCACTTCTTTCGATGTCCGCACTGGCGCCCGCCTTTGCGCAGGAGGCGCGGCTGCGGGTGCTCTGGTGGGGTTCGCAGGCCCGTGCCGACCGCACGAACAAGGTCAATCAGCTCTTTCAGGAGCAGAACGCGGGCGTCGCCATCAATGGCGAATTCCTCGGCTGGAGCGACTACTGGCCACGGCTTGCGACCCAGGTCGCCGGGCGCAATGCGCCCGACATCATCCAGATGGACTATCGCTACATCGTCGAATATGCCCGGCGCGGCGCGCTCGCGCCCCTCGACGACTATCTCGGCTCCGTGCTCAAGGTCGAGGATTTCGACCAGGTGCAGATCAAGGGCGGCAGCGTCGAAGGCAAGCTCTACGGCATCAGCCTCGGCGCCAACTCGGCAGCGATGATGGTCAATGCCGCCGCTTTCGAGGAAGCCGGCATTGAACTTCCGACGCCGTCAACGACCTGGGATGAGATGGCGCGAATCGGCGCCGAGATCACCAAGGCAGGCAAGCGCAAGGGCTTCTATGGCCTCTCCGACGGCAGCGCGGTCGAGCCGCTTTTCGAAAACTGGCTGCGCCAGCGCGGCAAGGCACTGTTCACCGCGGACGGCAAGATCGCCTATGATGCGAACGATGCGGCCGAATGGTTCGCCATGTGGCAGAAGATGCGAGAGGACAAGGCCTGCGTCCCGCCGGACATCCAGGCGCTCGACCAGTACAATGTGGAGACGAGCCCGCTGTCGCTCGGCAAGGCCGCCGCTTCCTTCGCGCACTCCAACCAGTTCGTCGCCTATCAGGGCATAAACAAGGACAAGCTGGCGTTGAGAAGCCATCCGCTGATCGGCAAGGATGCGAAGGGCGGCCATTACCGCAAGCCGTCGATGTTCTTCTCGGTCTCGGCCCAGACCAAGGACCCGGAACTCGGCGCCAAATACGTCAACTTCTTCGTCAAGGATCCGAAAGCCGCCGAAATCCTGGGCGTCGAGCGCGGCGTACCGGAATCGGCAGCCGTGCGCGAAAAACTGGCGTCGACGCTCGACGAGCTCGGCCGCGCCATGCTCGACTATGTCTCCGGCCTCGGAGCGCTTGCCGGCGATCTGCCGCCGCCGCCGCCCAGCGGTGCCGGCGAGGCGGAATTCGCTCTGCGCAACGTCGCCGAACAGGTCGGCTTCGGTCAGCTCGACGCCAAGCAAGGGGGCGAGACGCTGGTGAACGAGGTCAGCCAGATCCTCGCGCGGGGTTAAGGAGGATGGCGGCCGTGCAGGACACCGCTGTCGCAGTCGGCACGGGCGCGTCTTCGCGCCCGGCCGCACAGGGTCGCCTGGCCAGGATATGGGCAAGCCATGGAGCCGGCTACATGTTCCTGTTGCCATGGCTCATCGGCTTCTTCGGCCTGACGCTCGGGCCCGCCATCGCGTCACTCTATCTCTCCTTCACGAACTTCGACCTGATCCGCGCGCCGGAATGGATCGGCACCGCCAACTACGCGCGCATCGCGACGGCCGACCCGAAGTTCGCCGCTGCCGTCAAGGTGACGTTTCTCTATGTCGTGCTCTCGGTGCCCTTCAAGCTCGCCTTCGCGCTGCTCGTCGCGATCCTTCTCGACCGCGGCGTCCGGGGGCTCACCGTCTATCGGGCGATCTTCTACCTGCCGTCGCTGCTTGGCGGCAGCGTCGCTATCGCCGTGCTCTGGCGGCAGCTCTTTGCCGGCGACGGCCTGATCAACAGCCTGCTGGCCCAGTTCGGCATCGAGGGGCCGAGCTGGATCTCGCATCCGGACTATTCGATATGGACGCTCGTGGTCTTGAGCGTCTGGCAGTTCGGATCGCCGATGATCATCTTCCTCGCGGGCCTTCGGCAGATCCCGACGGACATGTACGAGGCGGCAAGCCTCGACGGGGCGTCCAAGTTCCGTCAGTTCTACAAGATCACGCTGCCGCTGCTGACGCCGGTCATCTTCTTCAACGCGGTCGTGCAGACGATCGACGCCTTCAAGGCCTTCACCCCCGCCTTCATCATTTCCGGCGGCACCGGCGGCCCGATCAACTCGACGCTGTTCTACACTCTTTACCTCTACCAGGAGGCCTTCGGTAATTTCCGCATGGGCTACGCCTCGGCGCTTGCCTGGATTCTCGTGCTGATCATCGGGCTGTTCACGGCCTTCTCGTTCCTCACCTCTCGCTACTGGGTGCACTACGATGACTGACGCGACCATGAGCTCGGTAACCGCCCCGCCGCCGGTCCCGACGGGCCGCCGCGGCCCTGTCGGATCGTTCCTCGTTCACGCCGCCCTGATCGCCGCCTCGATCGCCATGATCTATCCGCTCCTGTGGATGATCTCGGCCTCGGTCAGGCCGGAGGACGAGATCTTCGCCTCGACGTCGCTTTGGCCCTCCTCGGTGGACTTTTCCTCCTATGTGCGCGGCTGGTTCGGGCTCGACGTCAGCTTCGGGCGGTTCTTCTGGAACTCGCTGGTCATTGCGGTCCTCACCGTCGTCGGCAATGTCGTCGCCTGCTCGCTCGCGGCCTATGCCTTCGCGAGGCTGCGCTTCGCGGGGCGGAATTTCTGGTTCGCGATCATGCTCGGCACGATGATGATCCCCTATCACGTGACGCTCATTCCCCAATATGTGCTCTTCCTCGATCTCGGCTGGGTGAACACCTTCCTGCCGCTGGTGGTCCCGAAGTTCCTCGCCAGCGATGCCTTCTTCATCTTCCTGATGGTGCAGTTCTTCCGCGGAATACCGCGCGAACTGGACGAAGCGGCGATGATGGACGGCTGCGGCGCCTGGCGCATCTACTGGAAGATCATGCTGCCGCTATCGCTTCCCGTTCTGGCGACGGCCGCCATCTTCTCCTTCATCTGGACCTGGGACGATTTCTTCGGGCCGCTGATCTACCTCAACGACATGAACAGCTACACGATCCAGCTCGGCTTGAGGACCTTCGTCGACTCCAGCAGCACCTCCGACTGGGGCGGGCTCTTCGCCATGTCGACGCTCTCGCTCGTGCCGGTGTTCTTCTTCTTCCTCTTCTTCCAGCGCCTTCTGATCGAGGGCATCGCCACAACCGGCATGAAGCGCTGAGCGACGGAGCTTGAAAATCATCATGGACGAACTGCGTTTCGCTGCCGTCGGGCTCAACCACAACCACATCTACGGCCAGGTCAACTGCCTGCTTCGGGCCGGCGCCCGCCTCGCCGGCTTCCACGAGAAGGACGATGCGCTGGCCGCGGAATTTTCCGCCGTCTACGCGGACGCCCGGCGCATCGCGACGGCAGAGGAAATCCTCGAGGACGAGAACATCGGCCTCATCGTCTCGGCCGCCGTTTCGAGCGAGCGCGCGGAACTGGCGATCCGTGCCATGCAGCACGGCAAGGACGTGCTCGTCGACAAGCCGGGCATGACGAGCTTCGACCAGCTCGCCAAGCTGCGCCGGGTCCAGGCCGAGACGGGCCGCATCTTCTCGATCCTCTATTCGGAGCATTTCGAGAGCCCGGCCACGGTCAAGGCCGGCGAGCTCGTCGCCGCCGGCGCGATCGGCGAGGTGGTGCACATCGTCGGCCTCGGCCCGCACAGGCTGCGCCGCGAGACGCGGCCCGACTGGTTCTTCCGCCGCGCGGACTATGGCGGCATCCTGACCGACATCGCATCGCACCAGTGCGAGCAGTTCCTGTTCTTCACCGGCGTCAACGACGCGACCGTGCTATCGGCAAGCGTCGGCAACCGAAGCGTTCCCGACGCTCCGGAACTGCAGGATACGGGCAGTATCCACCTCTCGACGGGGCGGACCACCGGCATGATTCATGTGAACTGGCTGACCCCGGAGGGAATGCCGACCTGGGGTGACGGCCGGCTCTTCATCGTCGGCACCTCCGGAACGATCGAGGTCCGCAAGACGGTCGATCTCGCCGGCCGCGAAGGCGGCAACCACCTGTTTCTCGCGGACCGCAACGGCGTCGAACATATCGACTGCTCTCGCGTCGACCTGCCCTTCGGGCGCCAGTTCCTCGCCGACATCCGCGACAGGACCGAAACCGCAATGCCGCAGGAGCGCTGCTTCAAGGCCATGGAGCTTGCGCTTCAGGCGCAGGCGATCGCCGAACAGAACGGGGACAGGAACTGACATGAGCGTGAAGACAGTTGCCATCATCGGCTGCGGCATCGGGCGTTCGCACATCGTCGAAGGCTATCAGCCGCACCCGGACAAGTTCCGGGTCCAGGCTCTCTGCGACCTCAACGAGGAGCGGCTGAACGAGGTCGGCGACGAATTCGGCATCGAGCAGCGGACCCGCTCCTTCAACGAACTGCTCGACGACGACAGCATCGACATCATCGACATCTGCACCCCGCCAGGCATCCATCTCGAACAGGTGCTCGCAGCACTTGCCGCCGGCAAGCATGTGATCTGCGAAAAGCCGCTGACCGGATCGCTCGAGGGCGTCGATGCGATCATGGAAGCCGAGAAAGAGGCCCGCGGCGTGCTGATGCCGATCTTCCAGTACCGCTATGGCGACGGCATCGAGAAAGCCAAGCGCATCATCGAGGCGGGCATCGCGGGCAAGCCCTATGTCGGCTCGGTCGAGACGTTCTGGCTGCGCACGCCCGAATATTATTCCGTCCCCTGGCGCGGCAAGTGGGCGACGGAGCTCGGCGGCGTGCTCGTCACCCACGCGCTGCATCTGCACGATATGATGCTGCATCTTCTCGGCCCGGTGGCGCGCGTATTCGGCCGCGTCGCGACCCGGGTCAACGACATCGAGGTCGAGGATTGCGCCTCGGCGAGCCTGCTCATGAAGAACGGCGCCTTCGTTTCGCTTTCCTGTACGCTCGGCTCGCAGGAGCAGATCAGCCGGCTCAGGCTGCATTTCGAGAACGTCACCTTCGAAAGCAGCCACGAACCCTATGCGCCGGGTAAGGATCCGTGGAAGATCATCGCGGCAAATGACGAAGTGCAGGCGCGGATAGACGAAGTGACCGGCGACTGGCGCCCGGTCTCGCCACGCTTTACCACCCAGATGGCGCATTTCCACGATTTCCTGAGCGGCAGGGGACCCCTGCCCGTGACGACGCAGGACGCGCGCCGCGCACTGGAACTGGTCACCGCGATCTATCAATCCGCCGATACCGGCCGCGAAATTGAGTTACCGCTTGGGCCGGACAGCCCGAAATATGCCGATTGGCGTGCGAATACCCGATAAAGGCCGCAGGGAGGGACTTTGACATGGCGACGAGCGTCGTTCTTCAGAAGGTCGAGAAGCGCTACGGCGCGCTCGACGTGATCCACGGCATCGACCTGACCATAGACCCCGGCGAGTTCGCCGTCTTCGTGGGTCCGTCCGGTTGCGGCAAGTCGACGCTGCTCAGAATGATCGCCGGACTGGAGGAGATTTCCGGCGGCACGCTGATGCTCGACAGCGACCGGATGAACGAAGTGGCACCCGCCAGACGCGGCATTGCCATGGTGTTCCAGTCCTATGCGCTCTATCCGCACATGTCGGTCTACAAGAATCTCGCTTTCGGCCTCGAAACGGCCGGCTTCAAGAAGGCCGAAATCGAGCCGAAGGTGCGCCGGGCGGCCGAGATCCTGCAGATCGAAAAGCTGCTCGACCGCAAGCCGAAGGCGCTCTCCGGCGGTCAGCGGCAGCGCGTGGCGATCGGCCGGGCGATCGTGCGCGAGCCGCGCATCTTCCTCTTCGACGAGCCGCTTTCCAACCTCGACGCCGAACTCCGCGTGCAGATGCGCGTCGAGATCTCGAGGCTTCATCGGGACCTCGGCAACACCATGATCTATGTGACGCACGATCAGGTGGAGGCCATGACCATGGCCGACAAGATCGTCGTCCTGAATTCCGGCCGAATCGAGCAGGTGGGCGCACCGCTCGATCTCTACAACAATCCCGTCAACCGCTTCGTCGCCGGCTTCATCGGCAGCCCCAAGATGAATTTCCTCAAGGCGCGGATCGCGGACGTCACCGGAAGCGAGACGGCGATCGAGGTCTGCGGCGGAACGATCCGCCTTCCCCGTCGCCTGAACGGTGCGACACAGGGACAGGACGTCACGTTCGGCATCCGGCCGGAGCATCTTTCCGCGCGCGAGGGCGGTATCGAGCTCGCTACCGTCAATGTCGAGATTGTCGAGAATCTCGGCGGCGAAACCATGCTCTACGGGATCACGCCGGATCGCCAGCAGCTGACCGTCGCGCTGGAGGGGCAGCAGAAGGTCGAGCGCGGCTCCAATCTCGCCGTCCACTTCGACCCGTCGCGCTGCCATGTCTTCGGCGCCGACGGCAGGGCCATGCGATGAAACTGTTCTACAGCCGCAATCCCAATCCGCGTCTTGCCGTCGCGGTGGCACGCCATCTCGCAGCCGAGGTCGAGTTCGAGTTCGCCTCGCCCTTCGCGCCGGGGCAGGCGGAACGGTTTCGGCCGCTCAACCCGAACCTTTCGCTGCCGATACTCGTGGAGGCCGGAAAAAGCCTTTGGGAGGCCGACGCGATCGCCTGCCGGCTTTCACGCGCGATGCAATCGGATTTCTGGCGCATCGGCGACGACGAACCCGACATGGTCCGATGGATCAGCTGGGGCAAGGAAAACTTCGTACGAGCTTGCGACATGGTGCAGTTCGAGCGCGGCACGAAGCAGCGCTATGGGCTCGGCCCGATCGACCAGCAGCTGGTCGAGGAGGGGCTGAGCATGTTCCGTACGGCAGCGGCGATACTCGATATGGAGCTTTCCGGGCGGAACTGGCTGGTCGGAGGCGCCGTGTCCCATGCGGATTTCCGAATGGCGACCTTTCTGCCCTTCAACGATGCCGCCGGGCTGCCGCTTGGCGATTATCCCAACATCTGCCGCTGGATTGACCGGCTCGAGGAGATCGATGCCTGGCGCGATCCCTTCAGGGGACTGGATGCGCCCGAACTGCCGCCTGTCCCGGAGCGCTGATCGGACCGCAGACGCCAGCCTCAAATCCAACGATCGTCGAAGCGGTGGACGGCCACACCCGCCACGGGGCTTCTTGCGACAAAAATGCCGCCGGAGCGGTTTTCCTTGCCGATGCCCGCGGGCCGCAGCGACGTGACGAGAAGCGTCTTCAAGTCCGGTCCGGCGAAGCAGGGCATGGTCGGCGCCGGCACCGGAAAGCGGTGCGTCCCGACAAGGCGGCCTTCGGGCGAGAAGCGATTGACGATGCCCGCCGACACGCCGGCGCTCCAGTAATGGGCTTCCGCGTCGGTGGCGGCTCCGTCCGGCCGGCCGCTCGCCTCGTCCAGGCTTGCCAGCCGCCTGCGCCCGGAAAGCGCGCCCGTTGCGGGATCGAACTGCCAGCGGTCGATCCAGGCCCCGCGCGAATCCGAGTGAAACAGAAGGGAACCGTCGCCGCTCCAGGCGAGGCCGTTGGAGCAGACCACGCCTTCCACCTTGCGTTCCACCGCGCCCTCGGGCGAGACGCGGTAGAGCGACGCGACGGGGCGGCGGTCGGGCACATCGTGCATCGTCCCCACCCAGAAGGCGCCGTCCGGTCCCACCTTGCCGTCGTTGAGACGCGTATCCGCAATGTCCGGCTCGATCGCGGCGATTTCCCTGGTGACCGCGCCGGCGTCGGGATCGAACAGAACCACGCGATCGCGCTGCGCCAGAACGAGGCGTCCGGAGCGCGCAAGGCCGGTGCTGCAGGCGCCGCCCTCGATGGTCCATTCGACGTGGCCGGCGCCTGAAAGATCGACGCGATGAAGGGCGCTGCGGCCGATATCGACGAAGAACAGGCAGTTCCGGCGCTCATCGAAAACCGGGCTTTCGGCGACGTCGCAGCGCGAATCCAGAAGACACTCAAATGTTAAATCGAAAGACATGTTTCACACCATGGGCCCGGGCCGCTGCCAGGAGAAATGCGTACAGAGGCGCTTAAAGTCCATATTTGAATTCGTTGCCGCAGGTGTTTGCTCTATCATTGCTCTTGCCCTCGCTCAACTTGTAAAATAAAAATACAAGAAACCGGCCGGGAGATTTGCATGAAGACGCCCCTTGAAACCGCGATTCTGAAGGCCTGCCGCTCCGCGCGGTGCGCCGCGGCAGCGTGAGCCGGGCTATCGGCGAGCGCTTGAAGTGGATCGGAGCATGACCGGATCAGAGATCGCCATGGGAGCCGGTGATACGGGCGCGCGATTCCGTCAGATGGTAGCGCATGTAAAGGCGGGCGAGGTCCCGGTTCTGGCCCGAAATGGCAGAGTAGATCTTGCGGTGTTCTTCGAGGACACGGCGGCGGCGATCATCGGAGCCCTGCCGCGTCAGGCCGAGCGCCATGCGCATCGAGCCGCTGAGAATGTCACGCAGTTCTTCCAGAAGCCGAGGGAAAAGCTCGTTTCCCGCGGCTTCTGCCACGGCGTGGTGAAAGGCGAAATCCTCTTCCCAACCGGTTTCGCCGCGCGCGAAGGCGCCTTCCAGCGCCGCCAGCGCCTCGCCGATCTGATTGAGCTGAGCCTTTGTCCGGCGCATCGCGGCAAGCCCCGCGCATTCCGTCTCCAGCGCGAGCCGGGGCTCGAAAGCCCTCAGATAGCTCGCGATCTCGGCCGAAGCGGCGAGACTGGTGAGCTTGTCGGACGGACGCGATTTCACGAAGGTGCCGATACCCTGGCGCGAAACCACCAGGCCGTCGGCCTGCAGCCGCATCAGCGCCTCCCGCACGACCGGACGGGAAACCTGAAAGTCGCGGCAGATATGCGCTTCGGACGGCAGCTTCGCCCCCTCGGCCATCTGGCCGCTGGCGATCTGCTCGAGAATTTGCCCGTAGAGAACATCGGCAAGCCGCTCCCGCCGCGCCGGTTTCAGTTTCAACGTTACGTCGTTCAAGGGTCTGCCTTCACCTGTCATTTTTCTGTACAGGCGCAATCTAGCCGACCCGCCCGCAAATGCAAAGGAGCGTGCCGATGACCAGGCGCAAGAAGCCGGAGGAATTTCGAAGCTTTCGCTGGTTCGGCGTCAAGGACCTGCGCGCCTTCGGTCACAGGTCCCGCCTCTATCAGATGGGCTACGACCATGCGGAACTCGCAAACAAGCCCGTCATCGCGATCATCAATACCTGGAGCGACATCAATCCGTGCCACGCACATCTCAGGGCTCGGGCAGAGGAGGTCAAGCGCGGCGTCTGGCAGGCGGGCGGCTTTCCGATCGAGCTGCCGGCCATGTCGCTGGCCGAGACCTATGTGAAGCCGACGACGATGCTCTACCGCAATTTCCTGGCCATGGAGGTGGAGGAGCTCATCCGCTCGCATCCGGTCGACGGCGTCGTCCTGCTTGCCGGCTGCGACAAGACCACGCCGGGAACGATCATGGGAGCGATCCAGGTCGACCTGCCGACGATCTTCGTGCCGGCCGGGCCGATGCTGCGCGGCAATTATCGCGGCCGGATGCTGGGTTCGGGATCGGACGTCTGGAAATACTGGGCGGAAAAGGAAGCCGGCCGCGTCACCGAGAACGAATGGAGCGAAATGGAGCGCGGAATCGCCCGCTCCTTCGGCACCTGCATGACCATGGGCACGGCCTCGACCATGACGGCGCTTGCCGACACGCTGGGGCTTTCGCTGCCCGGCGCCTCCGCCATCCCCGCGGCGGATGCCGGTCATGCGCGCATGGCCGCGCTTTCCGGCGCGCGCATCGTCGAGATGGTCTTCGAGGATCTGAAGCCGTCCGACATTCTGACGGCGAAGGCATTCGAGAATGCGCTCGCGGTGCACATGGCGATGGCCGGCTCGACCAATGCGATGATCCATCTTATCGCGATCGCGCGCCGTTGCGGCGTTCCTCTGACGCTCGATGATTTCGACCGCGTATCGGCCGAAGTCCCTGTTCTCTGCAACATCCGGCCGACCGGTGAATTCCTGATGGAGGACTTCTACTATGCCGGCGGCCTGATCGCGCTCTGGAAACAATTGAAGCCGCTCCTGCATACCGGGGAACGCAATGTGATCGGCACGATCGGCGGCGCCCTCGATGAGGCCGAGGTCCATCTGCCGGAGGTGATCCGCCCGCTCGACAGGCCGGTGGCCGCGCGCGGCGGCACGGCCATTCTCAAAGGCAACCTTGCGCCGCAGGGCTGCGTCATGAAACCAGCGGCGGCCGACCCTGCCCTGCTCCAACACCGCGGTCCGGCGCTCGTCTTCGACGATTACGACGCTATGATGAAAGCGGTGAACGACGATGATCTCGACGTCACAGCCGACACGGTGATGATCCTGCGCAATGCCGGGCCGGTCGGCGGACCGGGCATGCCGGAATGGGGCATGCTGCCGATCCCGAGGAAGCTCCTCAAAGAAGGCGTGCGCGACATGGTGCGCATTTCCGACGCCCGCATGAGCGGCACCAGCTACGGCGCCTGCATCCTCCACGTAGCACCGGAGGCCTATGTCGGCGGCCCGCTGGCAGCGGTCCGCAACGGCGACATCATCGCGCTCGACGTTGCCCGCCGCACGATCACGCTCGAGGTCGATCAGGCGGAGATCGAGCGCCGGCTCGCCGAATGGAGGCCGCCGGAGCGCGATTATTCGAGGGGCTATCTGAAGATGCATGCGGAGCATATCCAGCAGGCGCCGGAAGGCTGCGACTTCACCTTCCTGCAATCGCCCCATAAGCTGCCCGAACCCGAGATTCATTGATCCCGACGACGACTGGTCATTAGACCCGAAATCATCGCGATCCGTGCCAAGCAGGTTGTACGCATGACGACGCGACTATTGATAACCGGGGCCGCGGGCGGCCTCGGCCGCTATGCCCGCGAGGGGCTGAAGGGCTGCGCCGATGTTTTGCGCCTTTCGGATGTCGCCACGCTTTCTCCCGCCGGAGAGGGCGAGGAGATCGTGCGATGCGACCTCGCCGAGCGCGAGGCGGTCGACCAACTCGTGCGCGGTTGCGATGCGATCCTGCATCTCGGTGCGATCTCGGTGGAGTCAGACTTCGACGCTCTTCTTCAGGCCAACATCCTCGGCACCTACAATCTGTACGAGGCGGCGCGAAAAGCCGGCGTGAACCGCATCCTCTTTGCGAGCACCAACCATGTGACCGGCTTCCATCCCATCGGCGAGACGCTCGACCACCTGTCGCCGCGGCGGCCGGACAGCCTTTACGGCGTCAGCAAGTGCTTCGGCGAGGACCTTTCCCGGCTCTATTTCGACAAATACGGCATGGAAACCGCCTGCCTCAGGATCGGCAGCTGCTTCGCCGAACCCACCAACCGGCGCATGCTCTCCACCTGGCTGAGCCCGCGTGATTTCCTGGCGCTTGTGCGCCGGCTTCTCGATGCCCCGAAAATCGGCCATCTGGTGCTCTACGGCGTCTCCGCCAACCGCGACGTCTGGTGGTCTAACGGGCATGCGGACTTCCTCGGCTGGCGCCCGCAGGACAGCAGCGAGCCTTACCGGCACGAGATTGAGAAGCGTGAGGAGGAGCCTTCGGACGGCGTGCGCTATCAGGGCGGGCGTCATGCGGCGGCGAAGTTGCCGGGTTGAGGCGACCGGCTCCGCAAGACCACGGTTTTCCGTCCCTGCCGCTACGCTCGGCATTGCCCTGGCGCCGCACCGCCATAGATTCTGCAGCGGCAGCTTCGGCGGCTCGTTGCACCGTCGCTATCCGAGCTCTCGCTTCAGGAGGAATACATGACTTCCCCCAGGACGGCACGTGACGTTTCCAGCCAAGAGCCATTATCCGCCGGTCCGCTGTCTGCAGATGAACTTCAGCGGATGGACGCCTACTGGCGGGCGTCGAACTATCTCTCCGTCGGCCAGATCTACCTCCTCGACAACCCGCTTCTCAGCGAGCCGCTGAAGCGGGAGCACATCAAACCGCGGCTTCTCGGCCATTGGGGTACGTCGCCCGGCCTGAACATGCTCTATGTGCACCTGAACCGGGTGATCAAGCGCGACGATCTGGAGATGATGTATGTCATCGGCCCCGGGCATGGCGGGCCCTCGCTTGTCGCCCACGCCTATCTGGAGGGCACCTATAGCGAGGTCTATCCGGACATCAGCCAGGACGCCGAAGGCCTGCGGAAGCTGTTCAAGCAGTTCAGCTTCCCCGGCGGCATCCCGAGCCATGTCGCGCCGGAAACGCCGGGCAGCATTCACGAGGGCGGCGAGCTCGGCTATGCGTTGAGCCATGCCTACGGTGCCGCCTTCGACAATCCGGAGCTGATCGTCGCCTGCGTGGTGGGCGACGGGGAAGCCGAAACGGGCCCGCTCGCGACCGGCTGGCACGGCAACAAGTTCCTGAACCCGGCGCGCGACGGCTGCGTCCTGCCTATCCTGCACCTCAATGGATACAAGATCGCCAATCCCTGCTTTCTCGCACGTATTCCCAGAGAGGAGCTGCAGAAGTTTTTCGAGGGCATGGGCTATGCGCCGCTTTTCGTCGAGGGTCATGATCCCGCAGACGTGCATCAGCAGCTGGCGGCCGCGCTCGATACCGCGCTCGCGGATATCAGGCGCATTCAGACCGACGCCCGGGTCAACGGCAATCTGAAACGCCCTGCATGGCCTATGATCGTCTTCCGCACACCCAAGGGCTGGACCTGCCCGGCCGAGATCGACGGCAAGAAATGCGAGGATTACTGGCGATCGCATCAGGTCCCGATGGGAGACATGGACAAGCCGGAGCATATCCGCATCCTCGAAGGCTGGATGAAGAGCTATCGGCCGGAGGAGCTCTTCGACGGTGACGGGCGGCTGACGGCGGAACTGGCGGCGCTTGCCCCAACAGGACGGCGCCGGATGAGCGACAATCCGCATGCCAATGGCGGGCTGTTGCTGCGCGACCTGAAGATGCCCGACTTCCGCGATTATGCGGTTGCGGTTCAGAGCCCCGGAGCGGGCACGGCCGAGTCGGCCCGCGTGATGGGCAGCTATCTGCGCGACGTGATGAAGCTCAACCTGAAGTCCGGGAACTTCCGCCTGTTCAGTCCGGACGAAAACAACTCGAACCGCTGGCAGGACGTGCTCGAGGTCACGGATCGCTGTTTCATGGCGGACATCTATCCGGAAGACGACCACTTGTCGCCCGACGGACGGCTGATGGAGGTCCTGAGCGAGCATCAAAGCCAGGGCTGGCTCGAAGGTTATCTCCTGACCGGACGCCACGGCTTCTTTTCCTGCTACGAAGCCTTCATTCACATCATCGATTCGATGTTCAACCAGCACGCCAAATGGCTGAAGGTCTGCAACGAGATCCCGTGGCGGCGCCCGATCGCTTCCCTGAACTATTTCCTGAGCTCGCATGTCTGGCGCCAGGACCATAACGGCTTCAGCCATCAGGACCCCGGCTTCATCGATCACGTGGTCAACAAGAAGGCGGACATCATCCGCGTCTATCTGCCGCCGGACGCCAATACGCTGCTGTCGGTGACGGACCATTGCCTGAGGAGCCGCAACTACATCAACGTCGTCGTTGCCGGCAAGCAGCCTTCTCCGCAATGGCTGACCATGGACCAGGCGGTGAAGCATTGCACCGAGGGCCTCGGCATCTGGGAATGGGCAAGCAACGACAAAGGCTGCGAGCCGGATGTGGTCATGGCATGTTGCGGCGATGTTCCGACGCTGGAGACGCTCGCCGCGGTGCAATTGCTGCGCGAACACCTGCCGGAATTGAAGGTGCGGGTGATCAACGTCGTCAATCTGATGAAGCTGCAGCCATCGGGAGAGCACCCGCACGGCCTGCCGGACCGCGACTTCGACGCCCTGTTCACCAAGGACAAGCCGATCATCTTCGCCTTTCATGGCTATCCCTGGCTGATCCACCGCCTCACCTATCGCCGAACGAACCATGCCAATCTGCATGTCCGCGGCTACAAGGAAGAGGGGACGACGACGACGCCCTTCGACATGGTGGTGCTCAACCATCTGGACCGGTTCCATCTGGTCGAGGACGTCATCGACCGGCTACCGCAACTCGGCGCCCGCGCGGCCTATTTCAAGCAGGCGATTCACGAGCGGCTGATCGACCACAGGCACCATATCGAGAAATACGGCGAGGACATGCCGGCGATCAGCGGCTGGAAATGGGGCGCCGGCAGCGCCGGCAAGGCACAGGGAACATCGACCGAAGGCGACAATGTCTGAGAGGACGCACTTCCGCGACCGGACATACCATCACAAAAGGCCCGCCGAAGCGGGCCTTTTTCTGTGTTTCGATCGCAGGGTCTGATGCAGAACGTGCCACTGCCCCCGAGTTCAGGCCGGCAGCTGGAAGAACCAGTTGGCGAACAGCACGATGGCGAGGCCTCCGCCGAGCGCCAGATAGGGTAACATGCCCGCCTTCCTGACGCCGAGGTTCTGCCCGGAGAGGCCGAGATCCTCCATGGCTTCGAGCGGGAACCTGCCGCGATCCTGAAAGTAGTGGCGATAGGCGAAGACCGGCAGGATGAGCGCGGCGAAGATGAAGCCGACCCACAACGCATTGGAGTAGCCCCAGACCTTGGCGCCGGCGCCCAGGAAGAGCGCGTTCACGAAGGCCAGCACGGTGTTCAGGCCGATCAGCCAGGTCGGCGCCTTCCAGGGCCGCTCGATATGGCCGGAGTCGATACGGTGGATCCAGCCGGAGTTGAGGTTCAGGAAGTTGAAGATGATGTAGCCGACATTGGAGACGGCGAGCACGAAGAAGTAGCCGCCGACGTCCGAGGCGATGGCAAGCAGGAACAGATTGAAAGCGAAGTCGGTCCACATGGCCCGGGTCGGCGCGCCGTTCTCGTTCACATGGTTGAGATATTTCGGCAGCCAGCCGTCCTTCGAGCCCTGGTAAAGCGTGCGCGAGGAACCGGCCATCGCCGTCATGATGGCGAGGAAGAGCGCGAGAATCATCAGAACGACGAGAAGCTGGGTGACGATACGGCCGGCGCCGATCAGGCCCCCGAGCGCCTCGGCCACACCCGTGCCGTCGATGATGCCGGGCGCCAGCATGCCGGCATGACCAAGCACCCCCTGGAAGGCGAAGGGTACGAGGAAGAAGAACAGGCAGCAGACGAGGCCGGAATAGAAGATCGCCTTGAAGGTGTCGGTCCGCGGGTTCTTCAGTTCGCGCGTATAGCAGACCGCCGTCTCGAACCCGTAAGTCGACCAGGCGGCGATATAGAGGCCGCCGAGAAAGAGCGTCCAGCCGCCATTGCTCCAGGTGCCGTCCTCGCCGGAATAGGCGGCCGTCGGTGGCACGAGGCCGGTGACGTTGGAGGCAACGATATGGCCGCTGACGATCGGATAGATGCCGATGATCAGCAAGGGAATGAGGACGAGCATAGCGAGCCACTTCTGAACGCTGGCGGTCCCGGCGATGCCGCGATGCTGGATCGCGAAGATGATCAGCATCAGGATGCCGCCGATCAGGAATGTGGCGTTGATATTGGCCGTGGCGAGGAAGGGTATGCTGAAGCTGACCAACGACCAGTTGCGGATCATGGGCGTCAGCGCCGCTACGCCGTCGGCTGCGAGAACCGCCTTGACGGCATCCTCCGGCGGGGTGCCGGCATGGGCCGCGATATACTCGGCGACACGGGGGCTATCGGCGGTGACGGAGGCGGCATGGGCGCCGATCCAGTCGAGCACCGCCTGCGAATCCGCCGCCGGAATCGGGAAGAGGGCATTGAGGATATAGCCCGCGGCGATCACGCAGCCGAGCGAGAGCACCGGCGACCAGGCGAACCAGTTGCACCAGACGGAAAGCGGCGCGATGAATTTCGAATAGCGCAGCCATGCGGTCGCTCCATAGATCGAGGCGCCGCCGGACTTGTTGGCGAACATCCCGGCGATTTCCGCATAGGTGAAGGATTGCAGGAAGCCCATGACCATCGAAATGATCCAGACCGCGAAGGCCAGCTTGCCGGTCGTGCCGGCAATGCCGCCGATGGAGAAGAGCACGAGCGGCGGCACGCCAGCTGCCACCCAGAAAGCGCCCTTCCAGTCGAGCGCGCGTATAAGCTTCCCCTCGGTGCCGGCAGCAATGCCGGCGTTCACCACATCTGTCATCGCTGAATTCCCCTTTTATTTGTTCCGGACGTGTTCTTCGATACGTCTCCCTGAACGTGCCTCCCACGGCAGCCGGCCCGATGTCTTGGTGCCCCATTTATGCATTGAATTCAGATCCGGCCGTTTATGCATAGTGAAGAAAGTTTCTTCATAGTCAATATATCTCCTTTACTTCAGTTCGGTATTTTGCCAGCATGATCCGGGCAGGGGCCAACATTCGGCCGCGAGGGTGCTATGGAAAATCGCCATCCTGGGATGCTTGGGGGGAGGCCCGTTTCGGCGAGCATTATCCGCTATCCGGGCGTTCCGGCGCTGCCGAAGGACACTGAACGATACCGATGCAAGGGTGGCGGCTCGCTGGTCGTACGCGTCGAAGCGGGAGACCTGGTGACGGTCACCGATGCGGAGGGCGGCCAGGCATGCGAGCTTTCCTTCGTTGACGAAAGCGGCCGCTTCCAGGCGGCAGGCCTCGGCGCGGCGTTCACCAATGCCGCCGAGGGCCTCAAGACCATTCTCTCCCGCGAAGAAGCGGGCACGCTGCGCATTCGAAGCGCGCTTCGGCGCCGCGGTGCGGATCTGGCTACGGCCGGCGCGCTCCGCATCTTCGGGGAACGGTCCACGCCGGGCAGCAGGGTCGAATTCACGATCGCGCTGAAGGGGCTGCTGATCGTTGCCGCGCCTGCAGAGGCGATGTCGCCCGAGGCACAGGACACGGCAACGCCCATCGAGGTCAGGGTCCGCCGCAGCAGGGTGGTCCGCGACTATTCCTCCGCCTTGCCGGAGCCGCTTGCCGATCCGATCGAAGACATCCGCATCAAGGCTGCAACCGCTTCGGCGTATTTCCTGCGGGCCGGAGAATTCATACAGATCATCGACGTCTATGGCCGCCAGTGCACGGACTTTCAGGCCTTTGCCGCCCGCAAGGTCGACAAGGGCCTCGACCTGGCTCTCGACTCAACCGTCACCCGTACCCTGCTCGGGCGCAGCTACCCGGCGCCGGGCCTGCCCTCCAAGGCTTTCGATCGCGATTTCGAGCCGCTGGTGGAGATCGTGCAGGACACGGTTGGCCGTCACGACGCTTTCGCCACCGCCTGCAATTCGCGCTATTACGATGACATGGGCTATCCCGGCCACGTCAACTGTACCGACAATTTCAACGCGGCGCTTGCGCCTTATGGCATTCCCGGCCGCAAGGGCTGGGAGGCGCTCAACTATTTCTACAACACCGATATCGACCACAACAATCAGCTCTATCTCGATGAGCCCTGGTCGCGTCCGGGCGACTACGTGCTGATGCGGGCCCTGACCGACCTCGTCTGCGTCTCCTCCTCCTGCCCCGACGATATCGACGCGGCAAACGGCTGGGATCCGACCGACGTCCACGTCCGGACCTTTTCCGGAAAAGAGCAATTCTCACGAGCGGTAGCCTATCGCATGACACCCGATGCCGATCCCGAACTGACGCGTGAAACCGCCTTTCACCCCCGTTTCTCGGCGCTGACGCGAGACTACGCTGAATATCGCGGCTATTGGCTGCCGAACCGGTTTTCGTCGGCGGGGCCGGTCGAGGAATACTGGGCCTGCCGGGAAAGGGCGGCAGTGATCGATCTCTCGCCTTTGCGCAAGTTCGAGGTCACCGGTCCGGATGCCGAGGAATTGCTGCAATATTGCCTGACGCGCGACGTGCGCAAGCTTTCGACCGGGCAGGTCGTCTATTCCGCGATGTGCTACGAGCATGGCGGCATGATCGACGACGGCACCCTTTTCCGCCTCGGCGACAAGAACTTCCGCTGGATCGGCGGGGACGATTACAGCGGCATCTGGCTGCGCGAGCAGGCGGAGAAGAAAGGCTTCAGGGCCTGGGTACGTTCCTCGACCGATCAGATGCACAATATTGCCGTTCAGGGCCCGAAGAGCCGCGACATCCTCAAGGAGATCGTCTGGACGGCACCGCGTCAGCCCACGATCGGCGAGCTCGAATGGTTCCGTTTCGCGGTCGGTCGCATCGGAGGCTTCGAGGGGGCGCCCATCGTCGTCTCGCGCACCGGCTATACCGGCGAGCTCGGCTACGAGATATTCTGTCACCCAAAAGACGCCCTGACCGTTTTCGACGCGGTCTGGCGGGCCGGCGAGCCGCATGGGCTGAAGCCGATGGGGCTGGAAGCGCTCGACATGGTCCGCATCGAGGCGGGACTGATCTTCGCTCATTACGACTTCGACGATCAGACCGACCCGTTCGAGGCCGGTATCGGCTTCACGGTGCCGCTGAAGTCCAAGCATGACGATTTCATCGGCCGCGAAGCGCTGATCCGCCGCAAGGAAAACCCGCGCCACTTGATGGTCGGCCTCGACATACAGGCGAACGAGGCGGTCGGCCACGGCGACTGCGTGCATGTCGGACGCGCGCAGATCGGCGTCATCACCAGTGCCACCCGCTCACCGGTCCTCGGCAAGACGATCGCGCTTGCCCGGATCGACGTTACGCATGCGACGGTCGGTACGCAGGTGGAGATCGGCAAGCTCGACGGCCAGCAGAAGCGCCTGCCCGCAATCGTCGTGCCGCTGTCGCACTACGATCCGCAGAAGAAGCGGCCGCGCTCCTGAACCGATTTGGGAAATCCTCTCTACGCCTTGCCGGCCGCGCAAGTGGAATTTAGCCCCTCCCACAGGTGGGAAGGGCATGCGCCGAGCCGAAGATCGTCAAGCGCGCAGATATTCCTCCAGGGAGTCGTCGAGCGCTTCCACCCAAGGCGTGTGATGCTTGGGCGACATATTGCCCGTCATCAGCGAACGATAGGCATTGTCGCGAAAACCCATGATGTTTTCCGCCTTGTGGTGCTCCCACTTCATGAAGGTCCGGTTGACCCCTTCGATATCGAAGCTCGGATAATCGGTTTCGGCCAGTAGCTCCTTCACATAGTCGCCCTGATACCAGATCATCTCCTCGGCATGCTCGAGCGTTTCCTCGCGGGCGCGCCACATGTCGAAATTGGCCTTCAGTTCCTCTTCCGGCGGCAGCGCGATGCGGCCCATCATGACGTCGCGCGCCCACCAGGCCTGCACGTCGAACATGTTGAAGGTATAGAACTGATCCTGCATACCGATGTAGAAAAGCTGCGGATTCTTGTCGAAGACCACGCCCTTGTAGAGATGGTCGGCCCAAAGGCGGTTGGCGGTCTTGAGCCTGAGTTCATCCGGCAGAAACGGAAAATGGTGCTGGTAGCCGGTGCACAGGATCAGCGCGTCCACTTCCTTCGTCGAGCCGTCCGCGAAATGAGCCGTCTTGTTTTCGAGCTTCGTCAGCAGCGGCCGTTCCTCGAAATTTTCCGGCCAGTTGAAGCCCATCGGCTTTGAGCGGTAGCTCGTCGTTACCGATTTCGCCCCATACTTCCAGCATTGCGAACCGATATCCTCGGCCGAGTAGCTCCGGCCGACGATGAGAACGTCCTTACCCTTGAATTCCAATGCATCGCGGAAATCGTGGGCGTGCAGAACGCGGCCGTTGAAGGTTTTCACGCCTTCGAAATAGGGGACGTGCGGTGTCGAGAAGTGGCCGCTCGCAACGACGACGTAGTCGAATTCCTCGTCATACATGCGGTCTTCGAGGCGGTTATGAGCGGTAACCGTGAATTTCTTCGTCTCTTCGTCGAAATGCACCATGCGCACCGGCGTATTGAAACGCACCCAGTCGCGTACATTCGCCTTCTCCACACGGCCCTTGATATAATCCCACAGCACCGCGCGCGGCGGGTAGGAGGCGATCGGCTTGCCGAAGTGCTCCTCGAAGGTGTAGTCCGCGAATTCCAGGCATTCCTTCGGACCGTTCGACCAGAGGTAGCGATACATGCTGCCATGCACCGGCTCTCCATATTCGTCCAGCCCGGTGCGCCAGGTATAGTTCCACAGCCCTCCCCAATCGGACTGCTTTTCATAGCAGACGATCTCCGGAATCTCGGCACCCTTCTGGGCGGCCGACTGGAAGGCCCGCAACTGGGCGAGGCCCGATGGACCGGCACCGATGACGGCAACTCTTGTCATGACGCATTCCCCTTTTGCTTTTGTGAAGTTGCAATTGCATGCAGTCGTCTTGGCGCTGGAAACGGCGTCAATCCGGGAATGTGCCGGGACTGGTCGGCGCGCCGTCGTCGAATTTCGAAAGCCAGTCGATCGTCGTCTGGCGATAGCGCGTCAGGCCCTTGTAATCGATGAGCTCGGGCGGCAGCGTGCTGAGCACGCGCGGAAAGCGGCGCGCCCATTTAGGCACCGTCACGAGCTCGTTCATATTCATCAGATAGCAGCGGATGACGAAGAGGATGGCGTTCGAGCGCGGCAGGCGCCACAGGCTCTGCACCTCGACGCGCAGATGTACCTTCTCGCCGACGTTTTCCGGTGTGACCGTCGCGCGGTCGGGTCCCCATTTATGGTAGTTTTCCGGGCTGGTATCGAGGCGCGGATTGATCGTCATCGTCCAGTTGAAACGGCGCGTAGGCTTGCCCTGCTGCAGGTTCAGGAGGAATTTCAGTGCGCGGTCGAAGACGCCCATCTGATGGGCGAGCGGCACCGGGCCGTGCCATTCCATGAAGTTCATGCCGATGTCGAAATCGAGCGACCAGTCGGCCTGGGTCGTGACCATGCCGGCATCCATCCAGAGATTGCCGTCGCGCTGGTCTACGATGCAGAAATCCCCCTGCGCCTGGCGGGTGATGTATTCGAGCGGTTCATAGGGCAGCGTCGAGCGATCGCCGAAGGTGAAGGTGTCGTCGATGCCGAGCGGCCGGTTGATCCAGCGCCATTGATCGCCATTCCTGATGAGCGTGAAATGTTCGGGGAAGCCGGCGGCCTGCTCCTCCATCAGAAGTTCCAGCGTATCCCATTGGGCCGTCATCATATGGGGCAACGCCTGGTAGCGCAGCGGATCCTCTTTCAGAACCAGGGCCCGATCGTGCATCTCGGCGACGTAGTGCTCATCGACGTCGATCAGGCTTTCGAAGGCAGTGCCCTTCTGCCCCTTCACATGCGGTTCCATGTTGACCGCGTACATGTATTCGTCGCGGTCGAAGGGAAACGGAAAGCGCCGGATGTTTTCCGGACTGTTGCGATAGCTGAAGTCGTCCCGGAACGTTTCCTGCTTGAAGGCGATTGCCATGCCCGTTCTCCTCCTGATCGGCCCGATGGATCGTTTCGTCGAACAATCCAAGTCTTTGAACTACGCATTTCTGGGCGGAAAACTGTTGGACGGTTTTCCTGGAACGGCTCTAGAGGTCGAGATGCAAAGCCTTTCCCTCGAATCGGGAGACGCAGAGCATCACCTTTCGGCCGGAAGCCTTTTCTTCGTCGGTCAGATAGACGTCGTTGTGCAGCAGCCTCCCGTCGCAGAGGGCGACCATCGTTTCGCACTGCCCGCAGGCACCGCCGCGACAGAGAAAGGGCGCATCGATTCCGGCCGCCTCGATCGCCTCCAGCATGCTCTCGTGATGACCGACATGGACGGTCTTGCCGGAGCGCGTCAGCTCGATCGAAAAGGGCTTGCCGGGCTGGGAGGACAGAAAGCGCTCGGAATGCAGGTTCTGCTCCGGCCAGCCAGCCTCCAGCCCGGTCTTGAGTACGCCGTCGATCATGCCCGCGGGACCGCAGACATAGAGATGCGTGCCGAGCGGCTGGCTGTCGAGCAAGCGGGCGACCGGAATGCGACTGTCTTCGGCATCGCAATAGATCTTCACCCGATGCGATCCGTAGCGGGCGACGAGGTCCTCGCAATATGCGCCGCGGTCGCGCGTTCGAATGGCATAATGCATTTCGAAACAGGCGCCTTCGCGGGCAAACTGCTCCATCATGGCGATGAAGGGCGTGATCCCGATGCCGCCGGCAATCAGCAGATGCTTTCGGCCGCGCCAATCCGGCTGAAACAGGTTGACGGGATGCGATACCCTCATTTCGTCGCCTTCGCGCACCTTCTCGTGCATGAAGGACGAGCCGCCGCGGGAATCCTCGACATGCAGCACGCTGATCTCGTAGGCCGAGCAATCATATGGCGCCGACATCAGCGAATAGGCATTGCGCCGCACGTGACCATTGTCGTTCATCGAAACGATGACGTGGGCGCCACCGGAGAAATAGGGCATCGGCCGGCCGTCGAGGCGCTCGAAGCGAAATCGTTTGATGCGATGAGCGACCGGCGTCACGCGGGTCACTCGGACGGGAATTTCAGTACCACCGCTCACAGGAACAACTCCTCCGGATCAGGCGCGCTGCCGGGTTCCTCCGCATCGATATTGACGCCCTGGAAGGCGCCGAGGCGCCGCGAGTAATGGTCGCGTACGAGAAGCGGCAGACCGCAATGGCCGCAGGGAAAGGGGCTGTGGGTGACGTCCTCGGTGACGCCTTTGCAGTGGACACATTGCACGCGGCGCGCCAGCGAGCCGCGGTGTTCGGTGATGATCGAGGCATGGTCCATGCCGTGATCGAGCGCCACCATCATCGCCTGGCCGATGAAACCCTCCGTGCCGGCGATATAAAGCCGCGTCCCCATATGGGCGGTCGTCAGCTTCCCCCTGAGGCGGAAGAGCAACGTCGCGATCGTCGGGGCTGCGAAGAACAAATCGGCGCCAAGCGCGCGCAGCGCCTCGTCGTTTCCCTTGCCCTGCGAGCCGCGCGCGACATAGAGGATCTCGCTGCGGGAAAGCGCCGTCTCGTCGAGTGCCGGCTTCCGGTCGAGGAGGGCATGGGCGCCCTCCCCTTCCAGTGCGAAGATGTGCCGCCGGGCGCGCGGCTGGATGGAAAGTCCCGTATAGACCGGACGGCTCTTAATGCCTTCGACAAGCATGGCCGCCTCCCTAGCCCACGGCCGTCCTCTTTTTCTTCTCCGGATCGTCGAAGGTCAGCGTGTGGGCGATCGCTCTGGCATTGAGGTTCTTGCCGTGCACCTCGAGCTTCGCGCCCTGGACGGCCTTGTCGACGTCCAAACGGGCAATCGCCATGGATCTCTTCGTCAGCGTCGAATAGCTCGGGCAGGTGATCACCCCGACCTTCTTGCCCTCGGCATAGACTTCGTCGCCGAGATCCGCCGGACCGTCGGCATCGATCAGCATGCCGAAGATCTTGAAGCGTTCCCTGCCTTTCAGGCGCGCATGCTCCTCGGCACCACGGAAGCCCGTCTTGCCGGGGCTGACGGTGAAATCGAGGCCGAGTTCCCAAAGGCTGTCGCCGGGCGGCTGGTCGGCGAAGGGATACATCTGCGAATTGTCGTAAGGATAAAAGAGCAGGTAGCTTTCGACCCGCAGCATGTCGAGCACGCTGAAACAGCAGGGGATGATGCCCATCTCCTTGCCTTCCGCGACGATGCGATCCCAGATCATGACCGCATCCTGCCCGCGCACGAAGATTTCATAACCACGCTCTCCGGTATAGCCGGTGCGCGAGATCATGACGGGCGCGCCGAAGAGCGTCGTCTGCATGTGGTGGAAATATTTAAGGTCGCGGATGCCCGGCACATATTTTGCGAGATAGTCGACCGCAAGCGGGCCCTGCAGCGAGAGATCATGCAGGTCGTCGTCGAACAGGACTGCGCAGTTGCGGCCCGCAGCCTGCTTCACGATCTCCTCGTAGCCGGAGCCGGAGCCGTGAACCAGCATCCAGGAATTCGGACCGGTGCGGTACACGATGCAGTCGTCGGTGAAATGGCCGCGATCGTTCAGCATGCAGGCATAGACGGAGCGTCCGGGATAGATCTTCGTCATGTCGCGGGTGGTGATGTAGTCGAGCACGGCGATGGCATGCGGACCGACCAGGTGCACCTTCTTCAGGCCGGAAACGTCCATGATCCCGGCCTTCGTGCGGATCGCGACATGCTCTTCGGACATGTCCTTCTCGTAGGTCCAGGCGGTTCCCATGCCGCTCCAGTCCTCCAGTTTCGATCCGAGAGCGCGATGCCGATCCGCCAAGGCGGAGAAACGCCAAGATAAAGCCATTTCGTTCCCTCTTTTTT
>Ga0209281_1000562_pt1 | contig 44891 bp, 42 predicted proteins | sample MedtruBG_FD_187514 | JGI IMG/M metagenome (GOLD analysis project Ga0209281, IMG submission 187514) | Root nodule microbial communities of legume samples collected from California, USA - Medicago truncatula BG (SPAdes) (version 2) | ecosystem: Host-associated > Plants > Roots > Nodule | place... | reverse complement strand
GGTACGCGTTGTTTGTCTGGAGTTTTAGTTTAACTTGTACTGAGGAAAATCTAATGTCCAAAATCGTTAAAGTCATCGGTCGTGAAATCATCGACTCCCGTGGTAACCCGACCGTTGAAGCCGAAGTTCACCTGGAAGGTGGTTTCGTCGGTATGGCAGCTGCTCCGTCAGGTGCTTCTACTGGTTCCCGCGAAGCGCTGGAACTGCGCGATGGCGACAAATCCCGTTTCCTGGGTAAAGGCGTAACCAAAGCTGTTGGCGCGGTTAACGGTCCTATCGCTCAGGCAATCCTTGGCAAAGACGCCAAAGACCAGGCTGGCATCGATAAAATCATGATCGACCTGGACGGTACTGAAAACAAATCTAACTTCGGTGCGAACGCAATCCTGGCTGTGTCTCTGGCTAACGCCAAAGCGGCTGCAGCGTCTAAAGGTCAGCCGCTGTATGAGCACATCGCTGAACTGAACGGCACCCCAGGCAAATACTCCATGCCGGTTCCGATGATGAACATCATCAACGGTGGTGAGCACGCGGACAACAACGTTGATATTCAGGAATTCATGATTCAGCCAGTTGGCGCGAAATCCCTGAAAGAAGCGGTTCGTATGGGTTCTGAAGTGTTCCATAACCTGGCTAAAGTTCTGAAAGCTAAAGGCATGAACACTGCTGTTGGTGACGAAGGTGGCTACGCGCCTAACCTGGGTTCTAACGCAGAAGCTCTGGCTGTTATCGCTGAAGCAGTAAAAGCAGCGGGCTACGAGCTGGGCACCGACATCACTCTGGCGATGGACTGTGCAGCATCTGAATTCTACAAAGACGGTAAATACGTTCTGGCTGGCGAAGGCAACAAAGCATTCTCCTCCGAAGAGTTCACTCACTTCCTGGAAGACCTGACCAAACAGTACCCAATCGTCTCTATCGAAGACGGTCTGGACGAATCTGACTGGGACGGTTTCGCATACCAGACTAAAGTTCTGGGCGACAAAATCCAGCTGGTTGGTGACGATCTGTTCGTAACCAACACCAAGATCCTGAAAGAAGGTATCGACAAAGGCATCGTTAACTCCATCCTGATCAAATTCAACCAGATCGGTTCTCTGACCGAAACTCTGGCTGCGATCAAAATGGCGAAAGACGCTGGCTACACTGCCGTTATCTCTCACCGTTCAGGCGAAACTGAAGACGCTACCATCGCTGACCTGGCTGTTGGTACCGCTGCAGGCCAGATCAAAACAGGTTCTATGAGCCGTTCTGATCGCGTAGCGAAATACAACCAGCTGATTCGTATCGAAGAAGCACTGGGCGAAAAAGCTCCGTACAACGGTCGTAAAGAGATCAAAGGTCAGTAATCTACTGAGCTTTCACTCTTAAGAAAAACCCGCTTCGGCGGGTTTTTTTATGTCTGATTTACAGCAGCAAGGGGAGAGTGGCACTGGCCGTCTGCTGACTGACATCGCCATAGTGATCGTCGAGGGTAATCAGACTGGTTGCCAGCAGTTCCACCAGCAGCATCACACCCACTTTGGCATTTAACGCCCCGGCACTCAGCGGCCCTTCCGGTTTCGCTGCCACCAGCAGCATTTCGCTTATCGATGCCAGCGGGCTGCGCGGCGTGTTGCTCAGCGCCAGCACTTTAGCTCCACGTTTACGCGCTAGCTTCACCACATGCAGTAAGTCACGCGTCGAACCAGAACTTGAAATCGCCACCACCAGATCGTCCTGAGTGAGCGTCGTCGCGTTCATTGATGCCCGATGCATATCGCTGAACAGTTGCGCCGATTTCCCCAGCCGCAATAATTTGTAGTGCAGATAGTCCCCGATAATGGCGCTGGCCGCGACGCCATAAATGTAGACTGACCGCGACTGATGCAGCGCCTGCGCCGCCTTCAGCAGCACCTCTCTGTCGAGCAACTGGGCGGTATCGCGCAGCGCCTGCACCGACTCTTCCACCACCTCGTCGATCTCATCGCCTTTTCTGGCAGGTGCCTGGATCCGCTGTACATCCAGCGCCAGCGCCATTTTGAATTCCGTATATCCCTTACAGCCCAGCGCGCGGCATAAGCGCGTCACGCTCGCCTCACTGGTTTCACTTTCGCGCGCCAGTTCGGTGATCGTCAGATAAAGCACTTTCGCGGGATCGTTTAAGACGAACTCTCCCAGTTTTTGCTGAGTGGGGCTGTATCCCGAGACGCTCTGGCGCAGCCTCAGCAGCAGATTTTCATTTTCTGACATGCAAGATCCTTAATGCGTTTCTCTGCGGCTAGTGTGGCGGAAAGCGGGGGAGAGATGCCAGTCATTTTAAAAAAGTATGATCCGCTTCCCGATCTTTGGTGATAATTTTCAGTTTATATAATTTGTATGGTAAAAATTTTCATCATTACTCGGGGGAAGTGAAAATATGATGCAGATGTTTAGTGGTGCCTCTTCAGGGGCGTGGTTTGAAAAGGCGCAGCGGTTCGGTAAATCGTTCATGCTGCCGATAGCGGTATTGCCCGCGGCGGGCTTGCTGCTGGGAATTGGCGGGGCGTTGTCCAACCCCAATACGCTGACGGCATATCCGTTCCTGGATGTCGGCTGGCTTCAGGCCATCTTTACCATCATGAGTAGCGCCGGATCGATTGTCTTTGCCAACCTCTCGGTGCTGTTTGCGGTGGGTGTTGCGGTCGGGCTGGCGAAAACGGATAAAGGCACCGCCGGGCTTGCGGCGCTGCTCGCATTCCTGGTGATGAATGCCACCATCAATGCGCTGCTGATCCTCACCGGTACGTTGGCCCATGAAAATCCCGGCGCGGTGGGACAGGGAATGACGCTCGGGATCCAGACGCTGGAAACCGGCGTCTTTGGCGGCGTGGTGATTGGCCTGGTGACCTGCACGCTACACCATCGCTTTAATAAAATCGCTCTGCCGCAGTTCCTCGGCTTCTTCGGCGGCTCCCGCTTTGTGCCGATTATTAGTTCGCTGGCGGCGATTGTGGTCGGTGCGCTGATGACGGTTGTGTGGCCTCATTTCCAGAAAATGATATTTGGGCTGGGCGGGCTGGTGGACGCGACGGGTTATCTCGGCACGTTTTTGTACGGTTTTATCCTGCGCATGCTCGGCCCGTTTGGTCTACACCATATCTTCTATCTGCCGTTCTGGACAACCGCACTGGGCGGGAGTGAAATCGTCAATGGCCAGCTGGTGGAAGGCACGCAGCGTATCTTCTTTGCGCAGCTCGCCGATCCGAATACCCAGCAGTTTTATATCGGCACCTCGCGCTTCATGTCCGGGCGCTTTATCACCATGATGTTCGGCCTGCTGGGCGCCTGTCTGGCGATGTACCACACGGCTAAACCGGAGAACAAAAAGCGCGTGGCCGGGCTGCTGCTCTCGGCGGCGCTGACCTCCTTCCTGACCGGGATCACCGAGCCGATTGAGTTCTCATTCCTTTTTGTCGCGCCGGTGTTATACGTCATCCATGCGTTCTTTGATGGGCTGGCGTTCATGATCGCCCATATTCTGCACATCACCATCGGGCAGACTTTCTCGGGTGGTTTTATCGATTTCATCCTGTTTGGCGTCCTGCAGGGCGAAGCCAAAACCCACTGGATGTACGTCCCGCTGGTCGGCGTTCCGTGGTTCTTCCTCTACTACTTCACCTTCCGTTACCTGATTAACCGTTTCCGGTTCGCCACGCCGGGCCGTGAGAAAGAGGCCGTGGTTGAGAGTGCGCTTCCACAAAGCGAACGCGCAGCGGCGGTGATTGCAGGATTAGGCGGTCGGGAAAATCTGGAAGAGGTGGACTGCTGCGCCACGCGTCTGCGCGTCACCGTGAAGGATGGCGGCAAGGTCAACGAAGCGGCGCTAAAAGCGACCGGCGCGCGCGGGGTGATTGTGCGCGGGAACGGCGTTCAGGTGATTTACGGTCCACACGTCACCATCATTAAAAACGAAGTCGAAGAGAGTTTAGCGTAATGAAAACGATACTGGATGTATTGAAAGGCAAATTGATCGTCTCCTGTCAGGCACTGGAAAATGAACCGCTGCATAGCCCGTTTATCATGTCACGCATGGCGCTGGCGGCGGCGCAGGGAGGGGCGGTCGCTATTCGCGCCAACAGCGTGGTGGATATCGCGGCTATCCAGGCGAGCGTCTCTTTACCGGTGATAGGCATCATTAAGCGTGATTATCCGGACAGTGAGGTGTTTATCACCGCCACCATGAAAGAAATCGACGAACTGATGACGGTGACACCGGAAATTATCGCCCTCGACGCCACCGCGCGCCCGCGTCCGAACGGAGAGACGCTGGCCGATCTCGTCGCACAGATTCGTGCGCGTTATCCCTCCCTGCTGCTGATGGCGGATATCGCCACCGTTGCCGAGGCCAAAAAGGCGCAGGATTTGGGCTTCGACTGCGTGGGCACCACCCTCCACGGCTACACGGCGCAGACGGCAGGTCAGTCTCTGCCGGATAATGACTGCGCCTTTTTACGCGACGTCCTTGCGGCCGTGACGGTGCCGGTGGTGGCTGAAGGGAATGTCGACACGCCAGAACGGGCCGCACGATGCCTGGCCCTGGGCGCGCATACCGTGGTGGTGGGTGGTGCAATCACCCGTCCTCAGCAGATTACGGCGCGCTTTGTGGCGGCGATTGAGGCGTAAAGCACCGATCGGGCATGATACTTAGGCGGGGATCTGCGATACTTAACGTTTATCCCCTTAACTGAGATGACTATGCAGTACCCGATTAACGAGATGTTCCAGACCCTGCAAGGCGAGGGTTACTTCACCGGCGTTCCTGCTATTTTTATTCGTTTACAGGGATGCCCGGTCGGCTGTGCCTGGTGTGATACCAAACATACGTGGGATAAACTCGCAGATCGGGAAGTGTCGCTGTTTAGTATTCTGGCAAAAACCAAAGAGAGCGATAAATGGGGTGCCGGGAGTGCCGAAGATCTGCTGGCGATCATTGGCCGTCAGGGTTGGACCGCGCGCCACATCGTGATTACCGGTGGTGAACCCTGCATCCACGATTTAATGCCGCTCACGGAGCTGCTGGAGAAGAACGGCTACAGCTGCCAGATCGAAACCAGCGGTACCCATGAAGTCAGATGCTCGCACTCGACCTGGGTGACCGTATCACCAAAAGTGAATATGCGCGGCGGATATGACGTGCTCTCTCAGGCGCTGGAGCGCGCGGATGAGATTAAACACCCGGTAGGGCGCGTGCGTGACATTGAAGCGCTGGATGAACTGCTGGCGACGCTGACGGATGAAAAGCAGCGCATTATCGCCCTGCAGCCAATCAGTCAGAAAGAGGACGCCACCCGGCTATGCATCGAAACCTGTATCGCGCGTAACTGGCGTTTGTCGATGCAGACGCATAAGTATCTGAATATTGCCTGATATAAAAAAGCCCGGATATCCGGGCTTTTTTGTCTTACTCGCCGCGATAAACGCAGCCCGCTGTACAGGTCTCTTTGATCATCACCGAGCTCAGCAGGGGAACCAGTGGCTTCATCTGATCCCAGATCCATTTCGCCAGCACTTCGCTGGTGGGATTTTCAAGCCCCGGAATATCGTTCAGGTAGTAGTGATCCAGACGATCGTAGGTCGGCTTGAAGGCGGCTTTCAGCTCGGAAAAGTCCATGATCCAGCCAGTATGCGGATCGACTTCACCGGTAATTTCAAGACGCACCATGAACGAGTGTCCGTGCAGACGACCGCATTTATGTCCCTCAGGAACGTGCGGCAGGCGATGGGCGGCTTCGAAGATGAAATCTTTAAACAGTGTGGTGGACATCATGTGCTCTCAGTAATACGAATGCGGAAAAAACCGCCGCATAGTACCGGAAAGACCCTTTTTTAGCATTAACTAAAACGGCCCTTGTCCCGGATGAGAGATTTTCTCATCGCTTATACTCATTAAATTTAAGAAATTCAGTGGCTTGCTTTATCGGTTTTAATGTTAAGAACCATGACTAAAAGCGGTTAGTTCTTTTGGTTATTTATTATTTCCATCCCTTCTTTAATTGTTATTATCCCCGCCGTTAACCTTATCTCTAGTTTGGTCTTTTTGCATAAATTCCGCTTTGCTACTGGAACATAACAACGCATGACAACACAGGCCCCACCTTCGAATTTGCTTCCCCTGAACCCGGAGCAACTGGCGCGCCTCCAGGCGGCCACCACCGATTTTTCACCTGTTCAGCTTGCCTGGGTCTCCGGCTATTTCTGGGGGATGCTCAATCAACAACCTGGGGCTGTTGTCACCGCAGCGCCTGCCGCCGTTGAAATCCCGGCGATAACACTTATCTCTGCCTCGCAGACCGGCAACGCCCGGCGCGTGGCGGAAGCACTGCGCGACGATCTGCTGGCCGCCCAACTGAACGTGAACCTGGTCAACGCCGGGGATTATAAATTCAAACAAATCGCGTCAGAAAAACTGTTGGTTGTGGTTGCCTCCACGCAGGGCGAAGGCGAACCGGCCGAAGAAGCGGTCGCGCTGCATAAATTCCTGTTCTCGAAAAAAGCGCCAAAACTCGATGGCACCGCGTTTGCCGTCTTTGGCCTTGGCGATACCTCGTACGAATTCTTCTGCCAGTCCGGCAAAGATTTTGACAATAAGCTCGCGGAACTGGGCGCTGAGCGCCTGCTGGATCGCGTCGACGCTGACGTAGAATACCAGCCTGCCGCCGCTGAATGGCGCGCGCGCATGGTGGAAGTGCTGAAAGCTCGCGTGCCGAAAGACTCCCCCGCGCAGGCCGTTGCAACGGCATCGGGTGTGGTTAACCAGGTACTGACCAGCCCTTACACCAAAGAAGAACCGCTGACGGCGAGCCTGTCTGTGAACCAGAAAATCACCGGCCGCGACTCCGAAAAAGACGTGCGCCACATCGAAATCGATCTGGGTGATTCCGGTTTACGCTACCAGCCCGGCGATGCGCTCGGCGTCTGGTATCAGAACGATCCGCTGCTGGTCAAAGAGCTGGTGGAGCTGCTGTGGCTGAAAGGCACTGAACCTGTCACCGTGGACGGCAAATCCCTGCCGCTCTCCGAGGCGCTGCAGTGGCACTTTGAACTGACGGTCAATACCGCCAATATCGTTGAGAACTACGCCACGCTGACGCGCAGCGAAACCCTGCTGCCTTTGGTGGGTGATAAAGCCAAACTGCAGCAGTACGCCGCGACCACGCCGATTGTGGATATGGTGCGTTTCGCGCCCGCGCAGCTGGATGCAGAGGCGCTCATCGGCTTGCTGCGTCCGTTGACGCCGCGCCTCTACTCGATCGCCTCATCACAGGCCGAAGTGGAAAGCGAAGTGCACATCACCGTCGGCGCGGTGCGTTATGAAATCGAAGGCCGCGCCCGCGCGGGTGGGGCATCCAGCTTCCTCGCCGATCGTGTGGAAGAAGAGGGCGAAGTGCGGGTGTTCATCGAGCACAACGACAACTTCCGCCTCCCGGCCAACCCGGAAACGCCGGTGATCATGATTGGTCCTGGCACCGGCATCGCCCCGTTCCGCGCCTTCCTTCAGCAGCGCGCGGCAGATGAAGCGCCGGGCAAAAACTGGCTGTTCTTCGGCAACCCGCACTTTACCGAAGATTTCCTTTACCAGGTTGAGTGGCAACGTTACGTCAAAGAGGGCGTGCTGAACCGCATCGATCTGGCCTGGTCCCGTGACCAGCAACAAAAAATATACGTACAAGACAAACTGCGCGAACAGGGCGCAGAGCTGTGGCGCTGGATCAATGACGGTGCCCATCTTTATGTCTGTGGCGACGCAAATCGCATGGCGAAAGACGTCGAGCAGGCTTTGCTGGAAGTGATTGCCGAATTCGGTGGTATGGATGCCGAAACGGCGGACGAATTTTTAAGTGAGCTGCGCGTAGAGCGCCGTTATCAGCGAGATGTCTACTAATGAGCGAAAAACACCCTGGCCCACTGGTGGTCGAAGGCAAACTGACGGACGCCGAGCGCATGAAGGTAGAGAGCAACTACCTGCGCGGCACCATTGCCGAAGATTTAAATGACGGTCTGACCGGCGGTTTCAACGGAGACAACTTTCTGCTGATCCGCTTCCACGGCATGTACCAGCAGGACGACCGCGATATTCGCGCCGAGCGTGCCGAGCAAAAGCTGGAGCCGCGTCACGCGATGCTGCTGCGCTGTCGTCTGCCGGGTGGGGTGATCACCACCCAACAGTGGCAGGCGATTGATAAATTTGCTCATGACAACACGATCTACGGCAGCATTCGTCTGACCAACCGTCAGACCTTCCAGTTCCACGGCATTCTGAAGAAGAACGTGAAGCCGGTTCACCAGATGCTGCACTCCGTAGGCCTGGACGCGCTGGCGACGGCCAACGACATGAACCGTAACGTGCTCTGCACCTCGAACCCGTTCGAGTCTGAGCTGCATGCGGAAGCTTACGAATGGGCGAAAAAGATCTCTGAGCATCTGCTGCCGCGCACCCGCGCTTATGCAGAGATCTGGCTCGATCAGGAAAAGGTCGCGACCACCGACGAGGAGCCGATCCTCGGCCAGACCTATCTGCCACGTAAATTCAAAACGACCGTGGTGATCCCGCCGCAGAACGATATCGATCTTCACGCCAACGACATGAACTTCGTGGCGATTGCCGAGAACGGAAAGCTGGTGGGCTTTAACCTGCTGGTGGGCGGGGGTCTGTCGATTGAGCACGGCAACAAGAAAACCTACGCCCGCACGGCGAGCGAGTTTGGTTATCTGCCGCTGGAGCACACCCTGGCGGTGGCGGAAGCGGTAGTCACGACCCAGCGCGACTGGGGCAACCGTACGGATCGTAAAAACGCGAAGACCAAATACACCCTTGAGCGCGTCGGCGTTGAGACGTTTAAAGCGGAAGTGGAGCGTCGCGCAGGGATCAAATTTGAGCCAATCCGACCGTATGAGTTCACCGGTCGCGGCGATCGTATCGGCTGGGTAAAAGGCATCGACAATAAATGGCACCTGACGCTGTTTATCGAGAATGGCCGTATTCTGGATTATCCAGGCCGTCCGCTGAAAACCGGTTTGCTGGAAATTGCTAAGATCCATAAAGGCGAGTTCCGCATCACCGCGAACCAGAACCTGATCATTGCCGGCGTGCCGGAAAGTCAGAAAGCGAAGATCGAGAAGCTGGCGCGTGAGCATACGCTGATGGATGCGGTTAAACCGCAGCGTGAAAACTCTATGGCCTGCGTCTCCTTCCCGACCTGTCCGCTGGCGATGGCTGAGGCCGAACGCTTCCTGCCCTCTTTCACCGACAAAGTGGAAGCGGTGCTGGAGAAACACGGTATCGGCGACGAACACATTGTGATGCGAGTGACGGGCTGCCCGAACGGCTGTGGCCGCGCGATGCTGGCGGAGCTGGGGCTGGTGGGTAAAGCGCCGGGCCGCTACAACGTCCATCTTGGCGGGAATCGCAGCGGGACGCGCATTCCGCGTATGTATCGCGAAAACATTACCGAGCCAGAAATTCTCGATTCCATCGATGAACTGGTCGGACGCTGGGCGAAAGAGCGCGAAGCGGGTGAAGGCTTCGGCGACTTTACCGTACGCGCGGGCATTATTCGCCCGGTGCTCGATCCAGCGCGAGATTTCTGGGAGTAATCCTGATCGCCCGGTGGCGCGAGCCTGATAAGCGAAGCGCCATGAGGCAAGGCAAACAGTGAGGAACTTATGTCCAGACTCGATCTAAACGCCCTAAACGATCTGCCCAAAGTGGAACGTATCCTGGCGCTGGCGGAAACGAACGCCATGCTTGAAAAACGCGATGCGCAGGGCCGCGTCGCGTGGGCGCTGGAAAATTTGCCGGGCGACTATGTGCTCTCGTCGAGCTTTGGCATTCAGGCGGCGGTGAGTTTACATCTGGTGAATCAGATCCGCCCGGACATTCCGGTGATCCTCACCGATACCGGCTATCTGTTTCCGGAAACCTATCAGTTTATTGATGAGCTGACGGATAAGCTCCAGCTGAATCTTAAGGTCTATCGCGCTGAGCAGAGCGCAGCGTGGCAGGAAGCGCGCTACGGCAAACTGTGGGAGCAGGGTGTTGAGGGCATTGAGAAATACAATGAGATCAACAAAGTTGAGCCGATGAACCGGGCGCTCAGCGAGCTGAATGCGAAAACCTGGTTTGCCGGTCTGCGCCGCGAGCAGTCCGGCAGCCGGGCCAGTCTGCCGGTACTTGGGATCCAGCGCGGCGTATTTAAAGTCCTGCCGATTATCGACTGGGATAACCGCACCATTTATCAGTATCTGCAGCAGCACGGGCTGAAATACCATCCCCTGTGGGATCAGGGCTACCTGTCGGTGGGCGACACCCACACCACCCGCAAATGGGAGCCAGGAATGGCGGAAGAAGAGACGCGATTCTTTGGGCTTAAGCGTGAGTGCGGGTTGCACGAAGGCTGATTCACCGGTCCGCTGTCATATGCCTCTGCTTGTCACGAGCAGGGGCTTTTTTTATTGCGAGACGCATTCCGTAAAGGATGACTGCGTACAGAGGAGACGTAAGAATCCTTATAAATAGCTGCTGAGAGGGATTTTTACTGACTTATTTCTCCACGCAGGCGTCTGATATCACGTTGCGGCGACTCACCAAACTCCCTGCTGTACTCGCGGCTGAACTGGGACGCACTCTCATAGCCCACTTTTACCGCCGCGCTCACCGCGTCAAGGTGGCTGTTCAGCATATGCTGTCGTGCCTCCTGAAGTCTGAGCTTCTTGATAAACTGTAGCGGGCTCATCCCTGTCACTGACCTGAAATGGTGACGAAAAGATGACGTGCTCATTGACGAACGGGAAGCCAGTTCATCTATGCTGACAGGCTGTGTGAAATGTTGTTTAAGCCAGGCAACAGCAGCGGAAATTTGTTGCCCAAGTGAACCCGGTGATGCGATGTGACGAAGCGCACTACCATAGGGGCCCGTCAGCAGTCGAATGATGATCTCCTGCTGTATGAGCGGGGCAAGATGCTGAATTAAACGTGGTTCGTCATTCAGTGACAGCAGCCTTCTCAACGTATCAGCGAGGCCCGCATCAAGCTCGTTAACGGCCAGCGGATCAAAGCCCGGCGATTTTGCGGCTGGTCGAAACGGGATCATCGCCGCCGTCTGCATCACAGCAGCGGGTTCGATCGTGACCATCATCCCCAGGAACGGTGCGGATGCTGTCGCCGTCGCAACATGGGACACGACGGGAAGCTCAAGTGTGGTGAGCAGTGTTTGCCCGGCCTGGTAGCCAGTCACTTTTCCTCCCAGCACCAATTCCTTACTGCCCTGAATTACTACACCCAACCCAATGCCATAGATACAGTGAACGGGAGTAGTCGGCGCATTTCGTCGATGTACCGATAACGACGGAACAGCTGTTGTGAAATCGCCATCGTATTGTGCAATCTCGCTAATTTTCTCAGCAAGCATTTTAAGGTTTTGTTCTACCGAAAAGTCCTGCATTTATCAGCCCTGAAACATCAAATGACTCACTGGCAATGTAATAATCAAAATATCACCTATGGATGAAAATAACCTAAAAAAAGAAAAGTAAATCATTTCAGGCAAGGATTGTGGCGAAGTGAGTAAGCCATCTTCCCGCTTTGTAGTGAATAATAGCTCTAATATGTTCCTGCTTATGGAGTGCCTTATGACAGGTTTATTTTCTTCCTTTTCCCTAAAAGATATTACGTTACGTAATCGGATCGCCGTTTCTCCCATGTGTCAGTACCAGGCTGTCGATGGCTTTATCAATGACTGGCACAGTACCCATTATTCTATGCTCGCACGTGGAGGTGCGGGTCTCGTTGTCGTTGAAGCCACGGCGGTAGCACCAGAGGGCCGAATTACGCCGGGTGATGTCGGATTATGGAGTGATGAACACACTGCGGGGCTGTCGTCCATTACTGCAGCAATTAAGACAGGCGGGGCAGTCGCAGGGATTCAGCTCGCCCATGCGGGGCGTAAAGCGGGCTGTACGCCACCATGGCAGGGTGGCGCACCTTTAGATCGTGAAGATGCACAGGCGTGGGTACCCGTCGGACCTTCCGCTGTTCCCTTTGTACCCGGGGATGACTATATTCCCCGTGAAATGACAAAAAACGATATTCGACAAACTCAGCAGGACTTTGCCCGTGCGGCAGAGCGGGCCTGTCAGGCAGGTTTTCAGTGGCTGGAATTGCATTTTGCCCATGGTTTCCTGGCACAAAGTTTTCTTTCCCCACAGTCAAATACCCGTTCAGATGAATATGGCGGTTCTCTTGAGGGGCGTGCCCGCTTCTTACTGGAGACAGTGGCTGAAGTCCGCAAGTTCTGGCCTGATAATTTCCCCTTAACGGTACGCCTCGGAGTGGTGGAATTTGATGATTGTCCTGAACATTCTTTCAGCGAATCACTCACGGTAATCGGCTGGCTGAAGGATGCCGGTGTGGATTTTGTTGATGTGGGTCTTTCTCTGACAACGCCAGGTGAGAACATCCCGTGGGCGGCAAACTTTATGATCCCATGGGCCGCACGTGTTCGCCGGGAGAAAAATATTCCTGTCGGAACAAGCTGGATGATTACGCAGGCTAAAGAAGCGAATGAATTCATACAGGACGGTAAAGTTGATGTGATCTTTTTCGCCCGTACATTGCTGGCTAATCCGCACTGGCCATATCACGCGGCGCGGGAGCTTGAAATAACCGCCCCGCACGCTGTGTTACCTACACCCTATGCGTACTGGTTACAAAACTGGTCCGAATGACCATAGCAGGTGCGTCGTTCCGGCCAGTAGCCTTTCCTCACTAGGGGATTCGCGCTGATATTGAAACCGTAATTAAGCGCAGAATGATATGAGTCAGCCAAACCCCCGTCCTGCATAACGTATTGAAAGCATAGGCACTTTCAGTCGATGAGGGACACGAAATATCAACCGTCTCCGTGAAAACTATGCTGCTTTAGAGATCCAGTTTACCGTTATTGTGGCTACGGCTAATCGGGTTGAAAAAACGTCAGGTGGTATTGAATTCCCGGGTTCCATTTTTCAGGTGGACCCGCTATGCCTGAAACATAAAAAAACCCGCTCAAGGCGGGTTTTTTTATCACGTTAACTTATCTGCTCAGGCTGATGCCGTCATCGCTGTCGTAAGTATTCGTGTCATTATCAGCTATTACAGCGTGATAACGTTGGCAGCTGCAGGGCCTTTGGCACCATTCTCAATTGAGAACTCAACCTTCTGCCCTTCATCTAGTGTTTTGTAATCGTTGCTCTGGATAGCAGAAAAATGTACGAATACATCTTTGCTACCGTCTTCTGGCGAAATGAAGCCGAAGCCTTTTTCAGAGTTAAACCATTTTACTAAACCAGTCATTTTATTAGACATATTTACTTCCTTAAATTTTCTTGAGCCACACGCGGTGGCAAACATGGCCTGCTTGCAGATGAGGACTTATTGGGCACTTAGGAGGAGGCTCATGCAGAAGAGTATCTAAGGAACACGCTTGAAATGAGGACTGCTTTACTAAAACTGCTTTCATAAGGTCTGTATGCCAAACCGATGACGCATAGTGGGCGCATATGACTTGATAAGCAAGATTATTTTTGTCAGTAATCTGTTGGGGAAATTTACAATTCAAAAGGGCAGTCATCTTAAAAGCCCTGACCATTACAGACAGGGCTTTTAAGATACTACAGACTTCTGATTTAACATTAATGGGCTTAATAAAGTGATACTGCTATTTATACTGCTTTTAAATGTACCCGTTCACTTCAGATAATATTTGGCATTATTACTAAAAAGCCTCCCACTATTTATTGTACCAATCTTCTGGAAACGTCCGCTGCACGTCCTGAAACATTCGACACGTTTTATGGCCTAAGTAGGGGCGGTTTTCGCGCTTCGAGCGCCAGCAACTCTTTCTCCTCATCGTAACGGCTTGTGTTCGTCCAGCAGCGGTAAATGACTTTTTTCAGACATAACATCCTCGGGAGAGTGTAGGAAGGGTGTTAATTCATCAAAGTTATTGCTGAGGCAGAAAAGTCAGCAACCATCGGAATGGAAGATACGGTTGCAGAATTGATTATTTAGACAGGCAGGAAACAAAAAAGAGCCCGTATATCACATGGGCTCTTTCTTTAATGCCTCGGCTATTCTGTCCAACTTTTTGGGGGGCGGCACATGACCTCATGCCCCCATTCTTTCGCTTTCCGTTTACGCTTTACCCGCTTTCGTCAACTCTTTCACCAGCGGCAGCATCACTTTCACCACGTCACGGCTGCGGTGCTCAATGCGCTGAGGCAGCACTTTATCAATGTGCTGCTGGTTATCCAGTCTCACATCGTGCCAGCTGGTGCCATCCGGGAAGGCTTTCGATTTAGCGCGCTGCTGATAGCCGTTTTTGTCCCCTAAGTTCCAGTTCGTCGCCTCGACGTACAACACGGGAATACCCGCTTTATCAAACACTTCGCCGTCGCTACAGCAGCCGGTGCCTTTTGGGTAAGCCGGATTACGCCCAGGATTGACTGCCGCCAGAATACCGTGGCTGCGGGCAATGGCCAGCGCGCGGTCGCGCGTCAGTTTGCGAACAGAGTTGGGGGTGCTTTTGCCGCTGTTGAAATAGAGCTTATCGCCGACGATCAGGTTATCGAGATTGATCACCAGCAGGGTATTTTTCTTTTCCGCCGCGCTCATGCGGTTGAGCAGGTTCTCCGCCCCGAGTTTGCCTTCCTCTTCGCCGCTGGTGGCGACAAAGCGGATCCCGTACTGGGTCGGAACATCTTTCATGCGTTCGGCCAGCTCCAGCATCACGCCAAGGCCTGCCGCATTATCGTCGATACCCTGAAGGGTCAGGCCGCCGAGATTATTATCAATGTCCGCATCGCTCTGGGGGGCGAAGGTATCGAGATGCGCCATAATAATAATTTGCTGCGCCGATTTGCCTTCGTGGGCCGCGATAACCGTACTGCCGGTCACGTTATGCCAGTTTTTGCTGTTATTGCGCGACGTAAAAATGTAGCGGCTGTGGAAAGCCCGAATGTCGTTCTGGTAGCCCATCTGTGCAAACTGCTGGCGCAGATAGTCCGCCGACAGCATCTCTGCAGGCGTGCCCGTCATTCGTCCTGGAAATACCGTGGCAATATGGCGCGCCTGAGTGGATGCGATTTCACCCAAAGGTTGAGTGGTGGCCTGAGCCGGGAGGATACAGCAAACGCCGATCGCCAGGGCAGCGATACGGTGGCGCATTGCGCAAAACATAGTGAGTCCTTAAAAAATCGAACAAAATTTTAACCTGCCTAGTATGAAACTGTGACGGCGCTTACACAATTTCATTTGCTCTTAAATGCCCGTTATTTCGCAGGTTAAGCACTTTTTGATATTAGCTTTCTCAACTCGTTATTCCATTGAGTAACTACTCATTCCAATTCGTAATTTCATTCACTCTAAGCCGCCCCCTATAGTCCCACTATTCCTGTTGTTGAGACGAGTTACCGCATCGTGGACTATCTGCCGCTGTTTGCTTTATTGAAAGACCGTCCGGTGCTGGTTGTCGGGACGGGCGAAATCGCCGATCGCAAAATCGCTTTTTTACAGCGGGCCGGCGCGCAGGTGCAGAGTGTTACGGCGTCAGAATTCGATGAGTCACAGCTTGATCAGGTGGTGCTGGCCATCGCGGCGACGGACGATCCGGCGCTGAACCGTCGGGTGTTCGAGGCGGCCAATGCCCGTCATCGGCTGGTGAACGTGGTGGACGATCAGCCCTTGTGCTCGTTTATCTTCCCGTCGATTGTCGACCGTTCCCCGCTGCTGATTGCAATCTCATCCGGCGGCAACGCGCCCGTGCTGGCGCGCATGCTGCGAGAAAAGCTGGAAGCATTATTACCTGTAAGCCTCGGGCGTATGGCTGAAGTGGCGGGGGGCTTTCGGGAACGACTGAAAGCGTACCGTACCACCACCGCCCATCGCCGTCGTTTTTGGGAGAAAGCCTTTCGCGGGCGTTTTGCCAGCCTAATGGCGGCGGGAAACGAACAGGCTGCCAAACGCGAGCTGGAGGACTCCCTTCACGCTTCACATCAGCAACAGGGCGAAATTATTTTAGTCGGTGCCGGGCCGGGTGACGCCGGGCTGCTGACGCTGCGTGGTCTGCAGGTTATCCAGCAGGCCGACGTGGTCTTTTACGATCATCTGGTAAGCGACGAGGTGCGTGAGCTTATCCGTCGCGATGCCGAGCAAATCTGCGTCGGCAAACGCGCGGGCGAACACTCAGTGGCGCAGCATGAGACCAATCAGATGCTGATTGATGCCGCGAAAGCCGGGAAATCCGTGGTACGCCTAAAAGGCGGCGACCCGTTTATTTTCGGGCGCGGCGGTGAAGAGTTGCAGGCAGCCGCGCAGGCGGGCGTGCCGTTTCAGGTGGTCCCTGGGATAACGGCGGCATCGGCGGTCACCGCCTACGCCGGTATCCCGCTCACTCACCGTGATTATGCCCAGAGCGTCACCTTCGTTACCGGACACTACAAAGCAGACAGCGCGCCGTTTGACTGGGCCCAGCTGGCGCAAAGTCGTCAGACGCTGGCGATCTACATGGGCACTCTGAAAGCCGCTGACATCAGCGAACAGTTGATTCGTCATGGGCGCGATAAAGCGACGCCGGTGGCGGTGATTTCACGCGGGACACGCGTCGACCAGCACGTCGCGACCGGAACCTTACAACAACTTGCAAACCTGGCGAAAAATGCCCCCATGCCCGCCCTGATTGTGGTGGGAGAGGTGGTGGAGCTACATCAGACGCTCGCCTGGTTTCAACACAACCAACAGCAGGAGGGATTCAACTCTTCTGTGGTGAATCTGGCTTAAGGAATGGTTATGGACCAAAAACGACTTACCCACCTGCGGCAACTTGAAGCGGAAAGCATCCATATTATCCGCGAGGTGGCTGCCGAATTTTCGAACCCGGTGATGATGTACTCGATCGGGAAAGATTCCAGCGTCATGCTGCATCTGGCGCGTAAAGCGTTTTATCCGGGCACTTTGCCGTTCCCGCTGCTTCACGTGGATACTGGCTGGAAATTCCGCGAAATGTACGAGTTCCGCGACCGCACCGCCAAAGCCTACGGCTGCGAGCTGCTGGTGCACAAAAACCCGGAAGGGGTGGCGATGGGCATCAACCCGTTCGTGCACGGCAGCGCGAAACACACGGATATCATGAAAACCGAAGGGCTGAAGCAGGCTCTGAACAAATACGGTTTTGATGCGGCCTTCGGTGGCGCGCGCCGTGACGAAGAGAAATCCCGCGCCAAAGAGCGTATCTATTCTTTCCGCGACCGCTTCCATCGCTGGGACCCGAAAAACCAGCGCCCGGAGCTGTGGCACAACTACAACGGCCAGATTAATAAAGGCGAAAGCATCCGCGTCTTCCCGCTCTCCAACTGGACCGAGCTGGATATCTGGCAGTATATCTATCTGGAAAATATCGAAATCGTTCCGCTGTATCTGGCGGCAGAGCGTCCGGTGCTGGAACGCGACGGAATGCTGATGATGATCGACGACGATCGTATCGATTTGCAGCCGGGCGAAGTGATCAAAAAACAGATGGTCCGCTTCCGTACGCTGGGCTGCTGGCCGTTGACGGGCGCTGTGGAATCAAACGCACAGACGCTGCCGGAGATCATCGAAGAGATGCTGGTTTCCACCACCAGTGAGCGACAGGGGCGCATGATTGACCGCGACCAGGCAGGCTCAATGGAGCTGAAGAAACGTCAGGGTTATTTCTAAGGAGCCGCCATGAACACCACTATTGCACAACAAATTGCTGATGAAGGCGGCGTGGAAGCTTACCTGCACGCCCAGCAGCACAAAAGCCTGCTGCGCTTTCTGACCTGCGGCAGCGTCGATGACGGGAAAAGCACCCTGATTGGCCGACTGCTGCATGACACGCGACAGATTTACGAAGACCAGCTCTCCTCCCTGCACAATGACAGCAAACGTCACGGCACCCAGGGCGAAAAACTCGATCTGGCGCTGCTGGTGGATGGCCTGCAGGCTGAACGCGAGCAGGGGATTACCATCGACGTGGCGTACCGCTATTTCTCAACCGAGAAGCGCAAATTCATCATCGCCGACACCCCAGGGCATGAGCAGTACACCCGTAACATGGCCACGGGCGCATCGACCTGTGAGCTGGCGATCCTGCTGATGGACGCGCGCAAAGGCGTGCTCGATCAGACCCGCCGCCACAGCTTTATCTCCACGCTGCTCGGCATCAAACACCTGGTGGTGGCAGTCAACAAAATGGATCTGGTGAATTTCAGCGAAGAGAAATTCGAGGAGATCCGCCAGAGCTATCTGACTTTCGCCGCGCAGCTGCCGGGCAATCTGGATATTCGCTTTGTGCCGCTCTCCGCACTGGAGGGCGATAACGTGGCCTCCCAGAGCGTGAACATGCCGTGGTACAGCGGCCCGACGCTGCTGGAAGTGCTGGAAACCGTCGAAATTCAACGCCCCGTGGAAAGCCAGCCGATGCGCTTCCCGGTGCAATATGTCAACCGCCCAAACCTCGATTTCCGCGGCTTCTCCGGGACGATTGCCTCCGGCGTGGTGAAAGTTGGCCAGCGCGTGAAAGCGCTGCCGTCCGGTGTGGAATCGACCATTGCCCGTATTGTCACCTTCGACGGCGATTTGCCGGAAGCGGGCGCGGGCGAAGCGGTGACTCTGGTACTGAAGGACGAGATTGATATTAGCCGCGGTGATTTGCTGCTGGATGCGCAGGAGAGCGTGCCGGCCGTGCAAAGCGCCTCCCTGGACGTGGTGTGGATGGCGGAGCAACCGCTGACGGCGGGCCAAAGCTATGACATCAAAATCGCGGGCAAGAAAACCCGTGCGCGCGTCGATAGCATTCATTATCAGGTGGACATCAACAATCTGGCGCAGCACCAGGTTTCAGAATTGCCGCTGAACGGTATTGGACTGGTGGATCTCACTTTTGATGAGCCACTGGTGCTCGACAAATATCAGCAAAACCCGGTAACGGGCGGTCTGATCTTTATCGACAGGCTGACTAACGTCACCGTGGGTGCCGGGATGGTGCGCGAGCCGCACGAGCAGGCAACCGCAGCGCCTTCTGAATTTAGCGCCTTTGAGCTGGAGCTGAACGCGCTGGTCCGCAAACACTTCCCGCACTGGGGCGCACGCGATTTGCTGGGAGGAAAATAATGGCGCAGCACGATGAGAACGTCGTCTGGCATCCTCATCCGGTAACCGTTGCCGCGCGCGAACAACTCCACGGTCATCGTGGGGTTGTGCTGTGGTTTACCGGGCTGTCTGGCTCCGGTAAATCCACCGTGGCCGGAGCGCTGGAAGAGGCGCTGCATCAGCAGGGGGTCAGTACCTATCTGCTCGATGGCGACAACGTGCGCCACGGCCTGTGCAGCGATTTGGGATTTAGCGATGACGATCGTAAAGAGAACATTCGCCGCGTAGGGGAAGTGGCGAGCCTGATGGCTGATGCAGGGCTGGTCGTATTAACCGCCTTTATCTCGCCGCATCGCGCCGAGCGACAGATGGTGCGCGAGCGCGTGGGTCACGAGCGGTTTATCGAAGTGTTTGTCGATACGCCGCTTGCGGTGTGCGAAGCGCGCGATCCGAAAGGGCTTTACAAAAAGGCCCGTGCGGGCGAGCTGCGTAATTTCACCGGCATTGACTCGGTTTACGAAGCCCCTGAATCACCAGAGATTCACCTGGAAGGTCAACAATTGGTAACAAATTTAGTAGGCCAATTATTAGACCTGCTCAGACAGGGCGATATTATCAGATCCTGAGACGGTATCGAACGGATAGCTCGCTGCCCGTAAGATGTGTCATGGTCACAGGATCTGCTATGCGTAACAGTGAGAATTACATTATCACCACGTCGGACACCGTATCGACTGATGACGACACGACCTGGTCACTTCCTGGGGCCGTGGTCGGCTTCGTCTCGTGGTTGCTGGCGCTCGGCATCCCGTTTCTGATCTATGGCCGCAATACGCTGTTTTTCTTCCTCTACACCTGGCCGTTCTTTCTCGCGCTGATGCCCGTCGCGGTTGTGGTTGGCATTGCGCTGCACTCGCTGCTGAATGGCCGCCTGTTCTACAGCACCATTATCACCATTGCCACCGTGGTCATCATTTTCGGCCTGCTGTTTTTATGGCTGATGGGCTAACTTGCGACATAATTAAAACCCCAGAGTAGAGTCGAACGGAAAGTTATGGGATGATGATGCCGTTTTTCAGGGGGCTGGATGGGTAAATTAACACTGCTGTTGCTGGCTTTGCTGGTCTGGCTACAGTATTCGCTGTGGTTCGGTAAGAACGGTCTTCACGACTACAGTCGCGTCAATGATGACGTCACGGCACAGCAGGCAACAAACGCAAAACTCAAAGCGCGAAACGATCAACTCTTTGCCGAAATTGACGACCTCAATGGCGGGCAAGAAGCGATTGAGGAACGCGCACGCAACGAACTCAGTATGACTAAGCCGGGCGAAACTTTTTATCGTCTGGTGCCGGATGCGTCTAAACGCAGTCAGGGCTCAGCACAAAACAATCGATAATCAGGCCCAGGATTACGACATGGCAGTGACTTTTTCGGATGTATGCGCTGTGGTACCGGCAGCAGGTTTCGGTCGGCGCATGCAAACAGAGTGTCCTAAGCAGTACCTTTCCATTGGCGATAAAACGATCCTTGAACACTCCGTCGCGGCGCTGCTGGCGCACCCACGGGTGACGCGCGTCGTGATCGCCATCAGTCCGGGCGATGCCCGTTTTGCCGATCTACCGCTGGCAAATCACCCACAGATTACCGTCGTTGATGGTGGCACAGAGCGCGCCGACTCCGTTCTTGCAGGCCTTCGCGCGGCGGGTGATGCCGAGTGGGTGCTGGTACACGACGCTGCACGCCCCTGCCTGCATCAGGACGATCTGGCCCGTCTGCTTAAGCTCAGCGAAACCAGCGCCACGGGTGGCATTCTGGCCTCGCCCGTGCGCGACACCATGAAGCGCGCAGAGCCGGGCGTGCAAGCTATCGCTCATACCGTTGAGCGCGTCGATTTATGGCACGCGCTGACCCCCCAGTTTTTCCCCCGCGAACTGCTCAAAAGCTGTTTAACCCGCGCCCTCAATGAAGGCGCCACCATCACCGACGAAGCGTCGGCGCTGGAGTATTGCGGTTTTCACCCTGAGCTGATTGAGGGGCGCGCTGATAATATAAAAGTGACGCGCCCGGAAGACTTACAGCTCGCGGAATTTTATCTTACCCGTACGATCCCTCAGGAGAAGGCATAATGCGAATTGGACACGGTTTTGACGTACACGCCTTTGGCGGCGTTGGCCCGATTATCATTGGCGGCGTACGCATTCCCTTCGAGAAGGGCTTACTCGCACACTCTGATGGCGATGTTGCGCTGCATGCCTTAACCGATGCTTTGCTCGGCGCGGCGGCGCTGGGCGATATCGGTAAACTGTTCCCGGACACCGATCCGGCGTTTAAAGGCGCGGACAGCCGCGAGCTGCTGCGTGAAGCCTGGCGCCGGATTCAGGCGAAGGGCTATACCCTCGGTAATGTCGATGTGACGATCATCGCTCAGGCGCCAAAAATGCTGCCGCACATTCCGCAGATGCGCGTTTTTATCGCGGAAGATCTCGGTTGCCATATGGATGACGTTAACGTCAAAGCGACCACCACCGAGAAGCTCGGCTTTACCGGTCGCGGCGAAGGTATCGCCTGTGAGGCTGTGGCGCTGCTGGTGAAGGCGGCCAAATGATCGACTTTGCTAACCTGACGTATCTGCACGGCAAACCACAGGGAAATGGCCTGCTGAAAGCCAGCCCAGAAGATTTCGTGGTCGTGGAAGATCTCGGCTTTGAGCCGGACGGCGAAGGCGAGCATATTCTGGTGCGTATTCTGAAAAACGGCTGCAACACCCGTTTTGTGGCCGATGCGCTGGCAAAATTCCTCAAGATTCATGCCCGTGAAGTGAGCTTTGCGGGGCAAAAAGACAAACATGCGGTCACAGAACAGTGGCTGTGCGCGCGCGTGCCGGGCAATGCGATGCCTGATTTAAGCAAATTTGAGCTTGAAGGCTGTAAAGTGCTGGAGTACGCCCGCCACAAGCGCAAGCTGCGCCTGGGGGCGCTTCAGGGCAATACGTTTACTCTTGTGCTGCGTGAAGTCACAGACCGTGATGACGTCGAAAAACGTCTGACGGCCATTAACGAGCAGGGCGTGCCGAACTATTTCGGTACCCAGCGTTTCGGGATTGGCGGCAGCAATTTGCAGGGTGCGCTGCGCTGGGCGCAGAGCAATGCCCCGGTTCGCGACAGGAATAAACGCAGTTTTTGGTTGTCGGCAGCCCGCAGTGCGTTGTTTAATCAGATTGTGAGCGAACGACTGAAAAAAACGGACGCGAATCAAGTTGTTGTCGGCGATGCGCTACAATTAGCGGGACGCGGCAGTTGGTTTGTCGCCACAAGCGATGAAATGGCCGATCTGCAGGCACGCGTCGACAATAAAACGCTGCTGATTACCGCCGCGCTGCCCGGCTCGGGAGAGTGGGGAACGCAGGGCGACGCGCTGGTCGCGGAGCAGGCGGCGGTTGCAGAGGCGACAGAATTACAATCATTGCTGGTGCGGGAGAAAGTTGAAGCGGCACGCCGCGCGATGCTGCTCTATCCGCAGCAGCTAAGCTGGAACTGGTGGGATGACGTAACCGTAGAGTTACGTTTCTGGCTGCCGGCAGGGAGCTTTGCCACCAGTGTTGTCAGGGAACTAATCAATACGTCGGGTGACTATGCGAATATTGCTGAGTAACGATGATGGGATCCATGCGCCTGGAATTCAGACGCTGGCTAAACACCTTCGCGAGTTTGCCGAGGTGCAGGTTGTTGCTCCCGATCGTAACCGCAGCGGTGCCTCCAACTCATTAACGCTGGAGTCGTCCCTTCGCACTTTTACCTATGAAAACGGCGATATCGCGGTGCAAATGGGGACGCCAACGGACTGCGTTTTCCTCGGCGTGAACGCACTGATGCGCCCGCGCCCGGACGTGGTGGTCTCAGGCATCAACGCTGGCCCAAACTTGGGCGACGACGTGATCTACTCCGGAACGGTTGCAGCAGCGATGGAGGGGCGTCATCTCGGGTTCCCGGCGCTTGCGGTCTCGCTCAATGGTTACACCCATTACGATACGGCCGCTGCCGTCACCTGTTCGATCCTGCGCGCCCTCAGCCGTGAGCCGCTGCGCACCGGTCGCATTCTGAATATCAACGTGCCGGATCTGCCTCTTGCCGAGATCAAAGGTATTCGCGTGACGCGCTGTGGCAGTCGCCATCCAGCCGATCAGGTGATCCCTCAGCAAGATCCGCGCGGAAATACGCTTTACTGGATTGGTCCTCCTGGCGAGCAGTGCGACGCCGGGCCAGATACGGACTTTGCGGCCGTGGATGCAGGCTATGTGTCCGTTACGCCGCTGCACGTAGATTTAACCGCCTATAACGCGCAAGATGTGGTCTCAGGCTGGCTGGAACGTGCCGGGGTGAACACACAATGGTAAGTAAACGTGTACAAGCTCTTCTGACTCAATTACGCACTCAGGGCATCACCGACGAGCGTGTGCTTGAGGCAATCTCACAGGTTCCGCGTGAGAAATTTGTGGATGAGGCGTTTGAACACAAAGCGTGGGAAAACGTCGCTTTGCCGATCGGGCAAGGGCAGACGATTTCACAGCCGTATATGGTTGCGCGCATGACGGAGCTGCTGGAGCTGACGCCGGAATCCCGGGTGCTGGAAATCGGCACCGGTTCAGGGTATCAGACGGCAATTCTGGCCCATCTCGTCCATCACGTCTGCTCCGTCGAGCGGATTAAAGGCTTGCAGTGGCACGCCCGTCGTCGCCTTAAACAGCTTGATTTACATAACGTTTCCACTCGTCACGGCGATGGCTGGCAGGGCTGGCAGGCCCGCGCGCCGTTTGATGCCATTATCGTGACGGCAGCACCGCTTGAGATCCCGGCCGCGCTTCTGGCGCAGCTGGACGATGGCGGTATTCTCGTTTTGCCGGTGGGCGATGAACAACAGCTTCTGAAGCGTGTTTGTCGACGGGGCGGCGAGTTCATTATCGATACCGTTGAAGCCGTGCGTTTTGTGCCTCTTGTTAAGGGAGAGCTTGCCTGATACTCGGAATTTTCCAGGGTTATTCGGAAAAATTCAGCGTATGGTGTGGCGCAAAAGGTTCAAGCCATCACGGTTAATTTTAAGTCACTGGTAGTTAACACATTCCTGGGGGATAAATGAGCGCGGGAAGCCCGAAATTCACCATCAGCCGTGTCGCGGCATTGTCATTGGTTTCGCTTTGGCTGGCAGGTTGCACGAGTTCTAATAACCCCCCTGCGCCAGTGAGCTCAGTCGGCGGGAGCAGCAATTCGGGGAATACTTCCGGTGGAATGCTGATTACGCCTCCGCCTAAAATGGGCACTGCGGCACCGCAGCAAACTCCGCAGATCCAGCCTGTTCAAACGCCGATCACGCAGCCAACTCAGATTCAGCCAGTGCAACAACCTGTGCAGACTGAGAATGGCCGCATAGTCTATAACCGCAAGTATGGGAACATTCCGAAAGGAAGTTATACGGGCGGCAGCACCTACACCGTAAAACGTGGCGACACGCTGTTCTATATCGCGTGGATCACCGGGAACGATTTCCGTGACCTCGCCCAGCGAAACAACGTACAAGCCCCGTATGGCCTGGAAGTCGGCCAGACGCTGCAGGTCGGTAATGCGACCGGTACGCCGCTGACCCCAGGCAACTCTGTTTCAGCCGCGGATGTCACCGCGCAAAACAATAGTGTGAAACCTGCGCAAAATACCAGCGCGGTGGTTGCTTCACAACCAACAATTACGTATTCTGAAGACTCAGGTGAACAGAGTGCTAACAAAATGTTGCCGAATAATAAGCCGTCTGCGACTGTCGTCACAGCACCGGTTACGGCACCTGTGGTTAGCTCTTCCGTACCGACTGCCAGCAGTCAAACCGCCAGTGCGCCAATTTCAACCTGGCGTTGGCCGACTGATGGCAAGGTTATCGAGAACTTCTCTTCCTCCGAGGGGGGAAACAAAGGGATCGATATCGCAGGAAGTAAGGGACAGGCAATCATCGCGACCGCAGATGGACGCGTTGTATATGCCGGTAACGCTCTGCGCGGTTACGGTAATCTTATTATCATCAAACATAACGATGATTACCTGAGTGCCTACGCCCATAACGATACAATGCTGGTCCGGGAACAACAAGAAATCAAGGCGGGGCAAAAAATCGCTACCATGGGTAGCACCGGCACCAGTTCTACACGCTTGCATTTTGAAATTCGTTACAAGGGGAAATCCGTAAACCCGCTGCAATATTTACCGCAGCGATAATTTGACGGGACATACCACTTCAGGGTGTCTCGTTCAGGGATCACGGGTAGGAGCCACCTTATGAGTCAGAATACGCTGAAAGTTCATGATTTAAATGAAGATGCGGAATTTGATGAGAACGGAGCCGAGTCTTTTGATGAGAAAGCCTTGGTTGAAGAGGAACCCAGTGATAACGATTTAGCTGAAGAAGAGCTGTTATCGCAGGGCGCCACACAGCGTGTGCTTGACGCGACTCAGCTTTACCTTGGGGAGATTGGTTATTCCCCACTGTTAACGGCCGAAGAAGAAGTCTATTTCGCGCGTCGCGCATTGCGTGGAGATGTAGCCTCACGCCGCCGCATGATCGAAAGTAACTTGCGTCTGGTGGTGAAAATTGCTCGTCGTTACAGCAATCGTGGTCTGGCACTGCTGGATCTGATTGAAGAGGGCAACCTGGGCCTGATCCGCGCCGTTGAGAAGTTTGACCCAGAACGTGGGTTCCGTTTCTCTACGTACGCGACCTGGTGGATTCGTCAGACTATCGAACGGGCGATTATGAACCAAACCCGTACGATCCGCCTGCCGATTCACATCGTCAAAGAGTTGAACGTCTATCTGCGTACTGCACGTGAGTTGTCCCATAAACTGGACCACGAGCCAAGTGCGGAAGAGATTGCCGAGCAGCTCGATAAACCGGTTGATGACGTAAGCCGTATGCTGCGTCTTAACGAGCGCATTACCTCCGTCGACACCCCGCTGGGTGGCGATTCCGAAAAAGCGCTGCTGGACATCCTGGCCGATGAAAAAGACAACGGCCCGGAAGACACCACGCAAGACGATGATATGAAACAGAGCATCGTCAAATGGCTGTTCGAACTGAACGCCAAACAGCGTGAAGTGCTGGCACGTCGTTTCGGTCTGCTGGGGTATGAAGCTGCGACACTGGAAGATGTTGGCCGTGAGATTGGCCTGACTCGTGAACGTGTTCGTCAGATTCAGGTAGAAGGTTTGCGTCGCCTGCGTGAAATCCTGCAGGGACAAGGGCTGAATATCGAAGCGCTGTTCCGCGAATAAGCACCTTTTCATCAAAAAAGGCCCGTCGAGAGACGGGCCTTTTTCTTTTCTAACGTTCGACTGTTTCGTGAAGATGGCGCCAGAGCACGCTATCCCCTTGTTGACGTAATACCACGGTTGACCATCGCAGGGTCGTTGGCGCTGAAGGCTGATGTTGCACTTCGCGATAACGTAGCACTGCGCCATTCGGCCACGCCTCCAGCACGTCCACATTGTCGACTAAAATGGAAAGCCCCGGACGGCTGCCGCGCTGTGCCAGAAAGAACGCGCTCAGGGCAGGATAATCCAGGCATGCCCCGGTCGGTGTCACCATGGTAAATCCCTCGCAGAAATGCGCCATTAGCGCGTCGTGATCGCCTTCGCCTTTGCCGAGCCAGTTTTCAATGGCAATGTGCGCGTCGATGATTTCATCTTTAAACAGATTCATGATGGTTCCTTATGAAGGTGGATAAGTACCTGCTGGTTGTTCAGTCGGATCGCGCTAAACAGCGGTACAAGCGTGATGAGGCCTGCAAGAATGAATGTCCCGTGCCAGGCCTGAAGGGGGGTGAAAATCTGTTGCAGAGTGCTCAACATCACGGCCAGCAGCGTAGCCCCCAGAAGGAAACTCAGCTGGCGATTGATATTCCACAGCGCGCTGGCGTCCGGCATTTCGTCAAAGGCCACGTTAAGAAAAGCGGTGGTTTGTGCGGTGCTGCTGCACAGACTGCCACCAGCTCCCATCAGTACGAAGAGGGCGATGATGATGTATTCAGGGGTTGTCGCTGATACTACTGCTAAACCCGCGATTCCCGCCGCCTGCAGCAGACAGCCGGTGATTATCAACGGGCGTGGGCCAAGACGGTTGAAATATTTGCCGGTAGCGGAAATGGCGATAAACGAGGCGAGCGACCAGGGGAGCATCAGCGCACCCGTTGCCGCCGGGGTCATCTTTACCACACTCTGCAGATAAAACAGGCCGACCACGTTCACGCCAATGAAAATCCCCGGTACGCATAAATAGATCAGCATCGCGAAGCGCAGCAGCGGGTCGGACAGCAGCGGCAAATGCAGTAAACGAGCAGGCCCTGATGCCGTGGTGTCGTTTTTGAGCCACAGGCAGGCGAGCAGCAGCGTGACGACCGCAAGCGGCAGCGGTGCAAAAAAGATCCATCGCCAGATAAAGAACTGAATAAGCACTCCCCCCAGCGCCGGCGCACTCGCGGGAGCGAGCAGGGCGACCAGCATCACCGCTGTCGATAATCCGGCCCGCTCGTGGGGTTTAAACTGTTGCCACGCCAGGGCCTGCCCAACCGGGATCAGCAGACCCCCGCCCGCTCCCTGAAGCACCCGCCAGAAGATAAGATGGCTCAGTGACTCCGCCAGCCCGGCGGCGGACGCCGCAGCACAGAACAGGGTCAGGGAGAGAATAAAAAGGCGCTTTGCGCCAATCCTGCGGGTGATAAGGGCGCTAAAAGGGATGACCAGCGTCATGCCAGCGATGTAGCCATTACTGATCCATGCCAGCGCAGGGGCGGATGCGTTTAGCACCACCGCCATCGCCGGGAAGGCGACGCTGGCGATAAACATATTGATGAGGTCGAGAAAAAAGCCCAGCAGAAACACGATGGCGACTTTATGGCGATACGTCATGATTTACCCTCTGTTAAGGAGCGGTAATGTATCTGCCAGAAAGCGTGGGATAAACGGCATCGCTGGCGATATACTGTCAAAATAATTTTGACAGTAATGGCACTCAGCAATGCTCAATCTACAACGAATGACGATTTTCGTGGCGGTGGTGGATACCGGCAGTTTTACCGCGGCGGCCACTACGCTTGGGCAAACCAAAGCCGTTGTTAGTTTTAATATTCGCCAGCTGGAGAATGAGCTGGGCGTAACGTTACTCCTGCGCTCTACGCGCAGAATCACCCTCACGGAAGCGGGCGCGCTCTTTTATCAGCGCGGTGTCGAGCTGTTAAAAGCGGCGGAGAATTTGCAGGATGAAGTCAGGGCCAGCCACGTTGGGCTGAGCGGTGAGCTGCGAATCACCTCGACGCCGGAGTACGGTGCGCAGGTGATTATCCCGGTTCTGGCGGAGTTCAGTCGTCTTCATCCGGATTTACGGATACGCCACGTTGCGTCGTCGCATCATGCCGATTTGATCGCAGAGCGTTTTGACGTCGCCATTCGGCTGGGAACGCTGGCCGACTCTCGCTATCACGCCGCGCAGATTTCCCGTTTCGCGATTTTGCCCGTGGCCGCTCCGGAATGGCTCTCTGCACACCCGGTTGATTCGCTGGACGTACTGGCGCAGGCCGAGTGGCTGATTCATGACCGCCTTCCTGCGCCGCTACGCTGGCAGGTGACCGATGCCTGTGGAAAAAAAGCGCTGTTAGAGATCACGCGTCCTGCACGATTATTTGCCGACAGCGCTCAGGCGCTGATGGCGTTTGCGCTCGCGGGAGCGGGCGTGGCATTGCTGCCAGAATGGCTGGTAAAAAATGCACTGGAAAAGGGGCGGCTGATACACGTCTTACCCGACTACACCTTTGCGCAGCAGGGCATTTATGCGGTCTATCCCGATGCGCAGCATGTCTCGGCTAAGGTGCGCGTGTTTATCGACTATCTGCGCACCCGAGCCGGTTAATGTTGCCTGAGGTAATTTACGCCAGATTTTTCAGGCGATAGATCCACTCCAGCGCCTGACGCGGCGTCAGAGAATCTGGATCGAGATTCTCCAGCGCTTCGAGCGCCGGGGAGGTCTCTTCTGCCAGCGTCAGCAACGACATCTGTGAGCCGTCAATCTGCGTCGCAGCAGCGTTCGGCGACAGGCTTTCCAGCTCGCGGAGTTTCTGGCGCGCGCGTTTAATCACCTCTTTTGGCACGCCCGCCAGCGCGGCAACGGCCAGGCCGTAGCTCTTGCTGGCCGCTCCGTCCTGCACCGTATGCATGAAAGCGATGGTATCGCCGTGCTCAAGCGCATCCAGATGAACGTTGGCGACACCCTCCATTTTCTCTGGCAGTTGCGTCAGTTCAAAATAGTGCGTCGCAAACAGGGTCAGCGCTTTGATCTTATTCGCAAGACTTTCAGCGCAGGCCCATGCGAGGGAAAGACCATCGTAGGTAGAGGTACCACGACCGATCTCATCCATCAGCACCAGGCTGTTTTCCGTCGCGTTGTGCAGAATGTTGGCGGTTTCGGTCATCTCGACCATGAAGGTCGAGCGGCCACTGGCCAGATCGTCCGCCGCCCCCACGCGGGTGAAAATGCGATCAATAGGACCGATCTCCACACTCTGCGCCGGAACATAGCTGCCGATATAAGCCAGCAGGGCGATAAGCGCAGTCTGACGCATATAGGTACTTTTACCGCCCATGTTCGGGCCGGTGATGATCAGCATGCGACGCTGGGCAGAGAGATTCAGCGGGTTGGCGATAAACGGCTCGTTGAGCACCTGCTCAACCACCGGATGACGCCCTTCGGCAATGCGAATACCCGGTTTGTCGCTGAACGTCGGACAGGTGTAATTGAGCGTATCAGCGCGTTCTGCCAGGTTTACCAGCACATCCAGCTCGGCAAGCGCGCTTGCGCTCAACTGCATATCAGCCAGGTGCGGCAGGAGCGTGTCGAACAGCTCTTCATAAAGCTGCTTTTCCAATGCCAGGGCTTTGCCTTTGGAGGTAAGAACTTTGTCTTCGTACTCTTTCAGCTCTGGAATGATGTAGCGTTCGGCGTTCTTCAGCGTCTGGCGACGAACGTAGTGAATCGGCGCCATGTGACTCTGTCCACGACTGATTTGGATGTAATAGCCGTGAATCGCATTGTAGCCGACTTTCAGGGTATCCAGGCCCAGACGCTCGCGCTCGCGGATTTCAAGCTTATCCAGATAATCAGTGGCCCCGTCTGCCAGGGCGCGCCATTCGTCCAGCTCTTCGTTGTAACCCGGGGCAATCACACCACCGTCGCGAACCAGCACCGGCGGTGCTTCCACAACCGCGCGCTCCAGCAGCTCGCGCAGCTCGGTAAATTCACCCATGCTTTCGCGCAGCTTTTGCACCGGCGCGCTGTCGACTTCCGCCAGCTGCGCGCGCAGTTCAGGCAACTGCTGGAAGGCGTGGCGCATACGGGCCAGATCTCGCGGACGCGCAGTGCGCAGTGCGAGACGGGCCAGAATACGCTCCAGATCGCCCACCTGACGCAGCACGGGCTGTAATTCTGTAAAGCGATCCTGCAGCGCGCCAATGGTCTGCTGGCGGCTTTTCAGCACTGCCGTATCGCGCACCGGCATATGCAGCCAGCGTTTAAGCATACGGCTGCCCATCGGCGTGACGGTACTGTCGAGCACCGAAGCGAGCGTGTTTTCAACCCCACCGGCCAGATTCTGAGTGATCTCCAGATTACGGCGCGTAGCGGCATCCATGATGATGCTGTCCTGCTGACGCTCCATGGTAATTGAGCGAATGTGCGGCAGGGTGGTGCGCTGCGTGTCTTTCACGTACTGCAGCAGGCAGCCTGCAGCGCAGAGACCGCGCGGGGCGTTCTCTACACCAAAACCAATCAGGTCGCGGGTGCCAAACTGCAGGTTTAACTGCTGGCGAGCCGTGTCAATTTCGAACTCCCACAGCGGGCGACGGCGCAGACCACGACGCCCTTCAATCAGGGCCATCTCGGCGAAATCTTCGGCGTAAAGCAGTTCCGCCGGATTGGTGCGTTGCAGCTCTGCCGCCATGGTTTCACGGTCGGCGGGTTCGCTCAGGCGAAAACGCCCGGAGCTAATATCCAGCGTGGCGTAACCGTAGCCTTTGCTGTCCTGCCAGATGGCGGCGAGCAGGTTATCCTGACGCTCCTGCAACAGCGCTTCGTCGCTGATGGTACCCGGCGTAACGATGCGCACCACCTTGCGCTCGACGGGGCCTTTGGAGGTCGCCGGATCGCCTATCTGTTCGCAGATGGCAACGGATTCACCCTGATTCACCAGTTTCGCCAGATAGTTTTCCACTGCATGATGCGGGATCCCGGCCATCGGGATCGGTTCACCTGCTGACGCGCCACGTTTGGTCAGAGAGATGTCGAGCAGCTGCGACGCCCGTTTGGCATCGTCATAGAAAAGCTCGTAAAAGTCGCCCATACGATAAAACAGCAGAATTTCCGGATGCTGAGCTTTCAGTTTCAGGTACTGCTGCATCATCGGCGTGTGGCTAGAGAAGTCCTTGTCTATGTCTTCATTCATTTTGATTTTACTCATTTTTTTAATCTTTCAGGTACTCATGTGGCCCCATTTAAATCTATGTTAAACTCACATGGACCCGCAAATTTGTAGCTCACCTGTAGCTCAGAACGTGATAGATTGGTTTTACTCCTTTTCTGGGCTACAAACAGTGGTGGTACTTTGAAAACAACTCTCACTCAGTCTTTTATTATCAACAAGTTAAGTGTCCATGTTAAGCCAGAACTTAGTAGCTCTGGAAAAGTTGTTTTCGAAGCTAACCCTGATCAAAAACCTTACATAGTCTTTGATGATCACAGGGACGCCCCTGTGGGATTCGGGGTAAAGGTAAGTTTGACGAAAAAAACCTATGTAATCCAGCGAAGAGTATCTTCTGGTGATCGTAGTGTGAGTGAAGGTAAGAAACCAAGTTCTGTGCTTAAAGTAAAAGTTGGAAATGTTTCTGATTTTCCGAGTATCGATCAAGCTCGTGAAGCTGCCCGACAGTTGGTTCAGACAATGATCGCAACGAAGAGGAATCCCAATAGAATCAAGCGAGAAACAGAGGCTTCTGAACTCACTATCAGCGAAGTGTTCGCCCAATACCGCCAACACCTTCTTGGAAGGTCTAAACCAGCAAAGCCGAATACACTTAATGTGCTGAACAAAGCAGAAAATCGCCTGAAAGAGTGGGAAGCTTTACGAGTAAAGGATCTCACTGGTAATGAAATCCTTCGTAAGTTCGATGAAATTGCCAGCAGAGCCAGGACAGCAGCAGAACAGACGTTTCGATGGATAAATGTGGCAGTGAAACATGCAATCGAAATCGAAGCTGGGAATGCTCAAACCCAACAAAGGCCACCTACGCTGTCTTACAATCCATTTAACATCCTAAAGGTGCAAAAAAAGTTCAGGACTCGATCAGAGCTTGAGGATAGTTATCGTGCAAAAGGTGTTAGAAATCCACTTTCTCCAAAAGATACTCTTGGCCGATTTTTAACAGCATTACATAAGAAGAGAAGCTTCAACCGTCTTGGCTGTGATTACCTTCTGCTGACTATCCTTCTTGGTGCTCGTAAGGAAGAAACGGCTTCATTATGTTGGAGAGAGCATCTCTCAGTAGAAGAGGCTAAAACTTCAAGTTATGTCGATCTGGAAAAAAGAATTATTCGCTTTTATGACACTAAAAACAGGAACGATCACGAATTGCCAATCTGCGATGCTGTCAAAAGAATTCTGGAAGACAGAAGGGACATTGTTCAGGAAGCAGAAACTCGTCAAGAAAGACTGAAATGGGTTTTCCCTGCCCGTTCCAAAAGAAGCAAAGTAGGGCACTATTCGGACAGTAAAAGTTTACGTGAATACCTTTGCGTAGAAGCAGATATCGTCAAGCTTGGTATGCATGATCTGCGTCGAACGTTTGGTCGCGTTGCAGAAGAACTTACTTCCTATGCTGTTGTTAAGCGATTACTAAATCACCGAAACACAACTGATCCAACAGAAAGATATGCGGAACCAGATCAGGAACGAGTGTTTGAAGCTCTTCAACGGATTGAGTTGCATATGCTGATGACAGCACCTAAGTTGTATAATGCATTATTGGCATCAAAAAATTATCCACCATTGTCTGAATAGTGAATAGAAGGGATTGAGAGATGAGTGTTGTTGAAACATTGAGAGAGCTATCAGAAGTATGGAAACTTTTTGGTGATATGCCTGATGACACAACGTTAAGTGTAGATTTAGCTGCTCTCTACCTTGGTATCAGTGCTAAATCATTAGCCAGATACAGGCAGAACGGTGGTGGACCTCAATACATTCAATATCAGACTGAAGATAGCAAAGCAAGAAATCAGCGCGTTAATTATCTTTTGAAAGACCTCCGTTCCTGGAGAGATAGCCATAGAGTAAGTAGCACAATGCATGCAGCCCAGGTTCGAGGGTTAACTTTTACCTCTCTTTCGGATTTTTGTGAACCTCAACCTTTTTGGTGCATCATTAATGGTAGTGGATCTGCAAGCAAAATCATATCCCATGTACTGACCCTTCCTGATGATGATTTCAAGCAGATACTGTTAGAGTCTAATGCAGAAGTTATTTGGATCTCTGTTGAGGAAGCTCTATTTATATCATGGATAAATAAAGATGAACGTTCTATTTGGCACGGAGTTTTCATCTCAACACTAAATAATATTGTTTTTGCATCGGGTGCTGAACAGGAAAGGTATATTTTGAATGATATTTTGGATAATAAATAATTGAAGTTGTATGAGGCGGGAATATTTAAGTATCTCAAATTTACCAATAATTTCTCTATCTGCCTCAGCAGTATTGGTTTCTCTTTTTGTAAGATGAAAACTATATTTTTCCATGAGGCAATTAATGAATGTAGACAACGAAAGGGTATTGTATGAATTTTTTATAGATTGACATGAGGTTTAATTTTCGCCCTCTAAAAATGTTATATCTTTTATGGCTAAGATGAAAAGTTCTATTCGCATCGAATTTTATACCTTGCATTGTAGGGGGAAAACAAATGTTAAAATGGATACGGACAATATTTTTTTCGGACTATCTACCATCAATTTTATGTCTGCTCTTGCTTGTGAAAATGGATTATGAAATTTTCTATAATTGGCCGATGAATGAATCCGTGGATAGCAGAATAAAATTAATGTTGTTATTCATACATTTTATAATGCTTTTCGCTATCCTTTCTCCATTCATAGGACGGTTTTTAGCAAAAATTAGCAATGAAAATTTTAAGGCTTTTATTGGCTTGCCGGACAAAGATAAAAATATTACCTACATTGACTTATATGATTTTTTAAGTGGACTTGCATTATCTGCTTTTTATTTGTCAGTTTTATTATTCACTTTAAAAGATGTTTATGATATAACAGGCTGGTTTATTTCAGGAGTGTATGCATTTTTAATGTTTGCCTCATCTATATCAATAGCATCGATCTCACTTATGAGATATATCTGGTTGTTTGCTAAATTTAGTAAATATACATATGCATTTGCTGCGTTATTAGCAGGAAGCATGTGTATGGCAATTATTGGTGTTGCTATTAGAATGGCTTCATAGATAATTAAATATAATCTCATCTTATTTTATTTGCTATCTCCTAAAATAAGATGAGGATATTTTAGTGAATCAGATGAAAATAATAACCCCCTTAGAAAGATTGCTGGTATGTAAATCGCGCCATTCAATTAAAAAATATATAACTATCAATCCCAGCCCTATTTCTCTCTTGTTATAATTATGTCAAAGTTGTTCCCAAACGGATTTACTACCTCCAGTAGCTTTTGATTATGACTGTCATTTTTGATGATGTAGGACTGGCTTGTTCCTGGAGCCATTCTTTCCTCGATAGTTGGGAATTTTTTGCGCATGATATTTTCTAATATTTCAAGATCCTGAATATCGAAGTCTTTTCCATCAGAGACAATCCGGTCTGGAATTGATTTCAGGCTGCTAAGTGTGGCTATCAGTTCTTTATCGTGAAGTACCCACTCTCCAGCACCACTAATATAATAGTCAACAAGGGTTGTTTTTGCATTTGCATTATCTATCTTAAAAGACATTCGACCATTCACATTATATTTCCCATTAGAAAAATATGAAGTTCTCACATTCACTCCAGCAAGAACACCCTGTGTGCCATATGAATAATCAGATGTCCATACACCAACTATATCATCTGTCTTTTGAGTATCAGGGTTTCTGGGAAAAATGTAGGAACAAATTCCAACAAGAGCTGCCACAATAAATATAGTATTTTTTGTTGGCTTAGTTATTTTTTTCATAAAAATTCAATTTGGAATGAGTGATAGAGGTTGGTGCATTTTATCATTTTCAATCTATTTCTGAAAATAAATTTGAAATTACTGATTAGGATGTGATTAGATATTTAGAGAAAATTTAGCAAATTTAATTTTGTTCGACAGTGTAATCTTTGCTTTATCTTTTACATTTAAAATGAGCAATGGTTAAAACAGTGGGTTTGACAATGTATTTTTAACTCTCAGGTATATAGAAGAGATTCTCTATCCCCCTATAGGGGGAATGCAAAATTTTTAAAGACAGATTATCCGATATTATCTCTAATCTAAGTCTGGGCTGTATTCAATAATGAAAAAATGATGAAAATGCAAAGTGTAATGTTGTTAAAAATAAATGATTTGCTACACCTAATAAAAATGCAAAAAAAAGGAAATATTATGACAAGTATAGGTATTAATAAGTTTGTTCTAACATCAGGAGAACGATATTGCATCATTATGGATAACGAAAATAAAGCCCCTCTTTTTTACCCTAATTTATACTTAACAATTAAGTTAAGGAATAGGGGGTGTTCTGTGCTAACAATGGAAGCGGCAGCCTTAACATTGTCTCTATTTTATAGATTTTTACGAGAAAATAATATATCGATTGATGAACGTATTTTACATAATAGATTCATATCGAATTCTGAAATTGATCGCTTGTTCATTTTCTTAACAAAAAAACGTTCAAGGCGTATACGTTCACCAAGTATATCAAAATTAACCTTATATCACAGGTTAAATACCATCGCTGGTTATTTATTGTGGTTATCAGAAACGCTGTATAGATATGATACACCAGAAATTAATATATTAAATGCTGAAAAAATGGTTCGTTCTATCAAAGAAAGGAAACCAAGAATACCTAAGAGGCAAGATAGAACTTATGAGAATGATGGTATTCCTGAAAATGTCATAAAAATTATTATGGATGTAATTGATCCTCATTCAAATAGTAACCCATTTGAAATTTACGTAAGACAGAGGAACGAAATATTAGTTCTTATGTTATATGAGCTTGGAGTACGTTGTGGTGAACTTTTAAATATAAAAATTGAAGATATAGATTTCCAAAAAAATAGAATTCGAATTAAAAGGAGAGCAGATGAAGTAAATGATTCAAGGATTAACCAGCCTTTAGTGAAGACATTAAGTAGAACGGTTTCATTAGATAAAACGGTAGCTTTAAAAATCTATAATTATATTGTTTTTGATAGAAGTAAACTTTCCAAAGGAAACGATGGGTTTTTATTCTTATCTTATAAACCTGGTCCAACTCAAGGAAATCCACTTTCTATGTCTGCTTATCACAAAATAATTTCAAAAATATCTTTGTGCGATCCTTTACTTAACAATTTAAGAGGACATCAATTCCGTCATACATGGAATTACAACTTTTCTAAATTAATGGATTCGATGCCAACGAAAGTCAGCGAGAATCAACAGGAAAAAATGAGAGAGAGGCTAATGGGCTGGAAAGAAAACTCTGGTACTGCCAGTATATATAATAAACGCTTTATTAATGAAAAAGCGAATGAAGCCTCATTGAGATTACAGGAACGATTAAATAAAACAATAAGGAGGAAGGATGAAAATAAATAGAGAAAGTAAAGGCCTTTTAAATCCATTTATTACTTCAAACAGTCATTACGAATTCTTTAAAAACGAAGATATATGGATTTTAGATAAGAATATCAAGCTTAATATGTTGAATGTTTTAAATATATTAGATGAACGACATCATGAGTATTTCTTGGATGTTTTAGCCAATTTTGCAATTACAAGATCATCATCCTATACAAAGAAAATGTTTTGGGCATTTTATGACTATATTAAGACAACAGATAAAGGAATAATCACTGATGAGTCTGTTAGAGAGTACCATAGTAAAAATTTATTAAAAAAGCCGGACTATATTAATAGTATAAGAGTTTTTTTCCGTAAGTGGTTTAATTTAGAACTTCCAGGTGTCTCGGAAAATCAAGTGAACTGTCTATATAAAGGCAAACCTAAAAGAATGGAACTTGGTAAAGCGATAAAAATTAAAGATATGAAAAAAGGACCATTTAGTGATGATGAGGTAATTGCCTTTAATGAAGGGGCCATGTGGCTTTATGAAGATGGGGATATAACATTTGAAGAATTAGCTATGGCGTTAATAACCTCATATACAGGTAGGCGACCTATTCAGACATCGCATCTGAAATTAAAAGATGTGGTGGGCATGTTGCATGATACAGGTAATGAGTTTTTCATCAATTATCCAAGAGCAAAACATAGTGGAGTATTTCGTTCTGAATTTACAAAGTTGAAAATAACTGAAGACTTGCACGATATTATCGTGATACTGGGTGAGAGAAGTATTAAAATTGTTGAAAACTATCTTGGCAGGTGTGTGGATAATTATGAATTAAAGGAGGTGCCCTTATTTATTGATGTTGTCGCGCTTGAGAAAAATAAAAATAAAGCTAATCTTTTAGCACTTTTAGAAAAAGATATATTTCATATTAAATCTAATTTAATTACCACTGCCATACAAAAAATATCGAAAAAAACTGGTTTTATAAAGGATGATTCTTCTATTAACGCAAGACGCTTTCGCTATTCACTTGGCACAAGAGCTGCCCAAGAAGGTTATAGTGAGTATATTATAGCGAAGCTTTTAGATCATAGATCAACGAGGCTTGTTAGCTGTTATGTAAAAAATGTTCCAGAGTATGCAGAAAGGATTGATGAGGTTATGACAACGGAAGTTATAAAGTATGTGAATGCATTTAAAGGGCATGTTATATATAAAAATGATGCTCAAAAGAAAATAAAAAATCACGAGGGTATAGATTCAGGAAACTGTTCCAACTGTAAGAGTTGTGCTGCTATGGTGCCTATCCCATGCTATACATGTATTTATTTTAAGCCTTGGGTAGATGCACCGCATCAAGATGTGTATGACTTTCTAATAAGAGAAAGAAAAAGAATGGCTGCGATTACAAAAGATATAAAAATAGCTACATCTCTTGATAGAACGATTTCTGCTGTAAGAGAGGTGGTTATTAAATGCAACGAGATTAGAACAATAGGAGGAATAATATGACAAATGTAGTGAATATGAAGTCAGTATTGAGGAGTGTAGTTTATGAAAATTTAAACGCATTAATCTGTAGAATGAAAAATACTTTAACAAAGAATACGAATGTCAATTGGGATTGCAATTTTTGGATGCTACATAACAAGGAGGTTAGATTTACTAAATTATCTTATAAAAAGGGAACAAGAAGTAAAATCATAATGGATGATAAATTTCTCGGGTTTGCTAAGTCATATATGGTTCATGAGTGTATATATAATGAAAGAAAAATCAAACAGTCCATTTCGGCGCTTAGAATTCTTGAATCTACGCTGATCAAAATTAATGGCGACTGTGATATTTCCAAAATAAATATTAATGTTCTAAATGAATCAATATATGCTTTAAAAAATAGACTCGACCACAATAAAGCTTATGCTATTGGGAATTCTTTAATGCAAGTTGTATCGTTTATTGTAGATAATAATCTTACTACAAAAAATATCTTTTCGTGGCGAAACCCATTAAGGGATGAACGAGATTATTTCGTCTATGACGGTAAAGGTATCCATAAAGGCAAACTTCCAGATGAAATTGCTTTGAATGCATTTGCTGAGGTCTTTAGCAGAGCATTAACTGATAAAAGAGACATTTTCACTACATCTGTTATCGTGCTTTTAATGTCTGCGCCATCAAGAATTTCTGAGGTTTTTTCATTACCAGTAGATTGTGAAATACAGCAGATTACAAGAAACGGAGATGTTAAACATGGCTTAAGGTTCTGGGCAGGGAAAGGTTATGGTGGGGATATTAAATGGATTCCTACAGTGATGGCTCCTATAACTAAAATTGCAATTGAAAGAATATTATCTATTACACATGATGCGCGAGATTTCTCCAAAATGATGGAGTTGGATTTTAACAGTTTCTGTAAATCTAAGGGGCATACCGAAAATCAATTGCTAACGGCAGTTCAAGTTATTAAAATTATTAGTAATCAAAATCACTCAAAAGAAAACTGTGTAAAAATTTTAAATAGATTATCATTAAAATCAGAGGATTATTCATATTCATTACAATCTTTATGGACAAAATTAAGGAAAAGGCTTCCACCTAATTTTCCTTGGTATGACAAACTTAAGAATATAAAGTACAGTAACTTACTTTTCTTATTTTTTAAGGATGCATTTCATCCGAGAAAGTCTGATAATATAATACAGTTATGTTCAGTTAATAGTACGGCATTTTACTCTGGTTTTAGTAATGATGAGAAAAAGTCTAATTTTTTCAAAAGGCATGGGTACAAAAAAACAGATGGAAGTACCATTAGATTTAATTCTCATCAAATAAGGCATCTACTCAATACTCTTGCACAGAGGCAGGGACTAAGTGATGAAGAAATAGCTAAATGGTCTGGAAAAGTGAATGTAAAACAGAACCGAGTTTACAACCATATTAGCGAGGAAGAAATCTTAGAAAAATATGAATCTCTGAAAGAACAGTCAGAAAGCTTCATTATAACTGAAAAGGGTGATTATAAAGATAAGACCTATATTCATGGCGCAATACCAAGCAGTGGAAATTCACTTCATATCACTGAATTCGGTTATTTTACACATGATTATGTAATATCCTCATGCGAAAAATTTAGAGACTGTGTTAATTGCTCTGAGCAGCTTTGTATAAAAGGTAATAGTGAAAATTTAACGAGGCTAAAAAGCAGGCTTGTAGAAATAAGCAAATTTATCGATAAGGTTTCAGATAAAATGAATGGAGATATTCAGCAGATGAAAAATGATCAATGGTTAATGATTCACGCAAGGACCAAAGAAAGATTAGTTGAATTGATTGGTATATTGGAAAATGAAAGGATTCCTGATGGTTCATATATCAGATTAGACAGCACAAACTTCACGCATCTTTCAAGGATAACAGGAAAACAAAGAACTTTAAACCGAAATATGGAGAATCTAAATGCAAAAAAAACTAACTAAAAGTGAAAAGAATCTGATACTTAATACGATATGGGGATGGAGTGATTCATCAATTACATGGGATCAACTTTGTGAAGAATGTTCTTCATTTCTTAAATCCCGACCGAGTAGGCAAACTCTGTCCTATCACAAAGATATTGCAAATGCCTACCTAAGCAAGAAAAAGGGGATTGTCGACAATGCCAATAAGTTTAAAAAACCATCCAGTCTAATTAATGCATCAAAAATAATATTCAATTTGGAATCAAGAATCAAACATCTCGAAGATGAAAATAGGAAATTAAAAGAAAAATTTGTCCTGTGGCAATTTAATGCATATATATATGATATAAAAGAGCATCAATTAGAAGAACCTTTGCCCAAGATAGATCGCGGGAGAGATGATAAGCAGAGAAGGTGATATGATTGAATTGAATCTTGACTGTAAATAATTCTCTTAGATAGGGTAGTTCTAAGATTATACTAAAAAATAAATGTACAAAACATAGTCGTTAAGACCTCTTTTTCTGCGTGTGGTAATTTTCCTTTCAATGTTGAACGCTTGGACTGTAGAGTAATGTAATTTTCATATAAATTTAGCAAGAGAATTGATATTATACTGTAAAGTTTGTGCGGAGGGGTTATGGATATAAGGGAATTGCTTTGTGAGAGCAAAGAGGATAGAGACTCGGTTTCTGCGATCTTTGGCGAAATAAAAAAAGAGTTTTCAGGAAGTAGTGATAGAGGAATAACTGTAATTGCAGCCTCTATGATTGATCTCTTAATGGAGGATTTACTTGAGACATTTTTTGTCCCTTTTGAAAGTAAAACTGATCGTAAGAATATATTCTCCAGTAATGGACCACTTTCGAATATCTCTAACAAGATAGAAATGGCATTCAGTTTAGGTCTATTGTCAACCTTTGATAAAAAATTATTAAAGACATTAATTTCAGTCAGAAATAAATTTGCACACCAGATCGGTGGTATTAGTTTCCAAAGTGATGAAGTTATACAAAAATGCAAACAACTTATTATTCCTGATGACCTTCTTGTCGCAATGGATATAGGACATAAAATAGGAAATCGAACTGTTATATATAAACCAAGAAAAGAAGACTATAGAGGGTGGTTCCAAACTGCAACATATGTAGCAATAACAATATTAGCCCATCGGAAAATGATTTTTTTAAGTGAAAAACGTCATTCACCTGATGATATTAAGCATCGCTCTGAATTTTCAAAAGAAAATATTATTAGCACAAAGGCTCTGATAGAACTGGCTAAGGATACAATCTCTAATAAGGATAAGTATAATTTAGCAAGTCAGAAATTAGAAAGGCTTACATACTTGTTAAATCGATTAAAGCTAACCCTGGCATTTCATGAAACACAAGAAAAAGAGTCTTATGATGTTGTGATAATTGAAAAATAGTAGAGTGGTAGATAATGGATCGAATATGTTTTTGCACTTTTGTAGATATTAACGCCATACCCACAGATACTATACATTATACATACCCTATTGCTGTTAAAAATGCTGTAGGGTATGATATTTATATCGTTCAATCTTTCTTTATAGATATTCAATAAACGATATGGCTTATCTCATAGATATTCTTATACGAGTTTCCTGAAACAATATAACATTAGTATGATTACAATCTACTTAAAAAATTAAAGACGGTAAAATAGTTTGAACATGTTTAATGAGTGTCGTAGGAAAATTCTTGCACTCATATTGATTTTTTCTGGATTTGTGATATTTAAATACAAGAGGGAATATTATTAATTGCAAGGATGCAAGTTATGGAAAAGCTAAATAGCATGGAGCGTTTTCTAATACTCTTTGAACGCTTCATTAAAAAGCTCGAAGAGTCTGGGCTGTCAGAATCTGACATAATAGATAAATCTTACCTATTTTGTGTTGGGTTTTATATAAAGTATAAAAATGACATTGATAATATAGAGTTAGCTAACAGAGATGTCGTTTTATCTTTTATGCTTACCTCTTATTACTGCTTCATAAACAATATAGAAAATAGAGTAGTCGATTCTGATAAAATAAGAAGAATGTGCAGTCTTCTTATTCACTTTATTTTGAATAACAAAACAAATAGTGAAAATGTTTTCATTAACGAAAAAAGAAAATATGATAGGATGGTTTTGGCAAGGTCATTAAAAGAAAAAAATCTCAGCTATGCAGCTAACTATAATAAAAACACTTAAAACAGAATCTGTCCCCATATAGATTCTGTTTTAAGCATAAGATGCTTAATTTCATGCTGCATTTAAGTTTTGATCAAAGATCTCAATCCATTGATTAAGTTGTGCTTTGAGATCATTAAGACCCTTACGAGAGTTATAAGAATCATTGCGGGGATAGAACTGGATGTGCCATTCAGGGTTTTTAATGTCTTTCACTCGGATAAACAAACCTGACTCAGCAATATTTTGACCTAATATTTTGCCGTTTTCACTGATACCCTTTAAACCACCACCTGAAATTTCACCACCATGTGTGATGTTGTAGCTCCATTCTTTAATATCATCAAAAGAATAAGTATTTGCTCCTTCACTATTTTTAAGAAAGACCTCTTGTTTATTTGTGTCTAACCGGATTTCACAATCATTGAATTTATGAATATAGATCCCATCATTATTTTCATTCAGATAATTGAATGTAGCATCATTGTTTTTCCTGACAACATATTTACCAAAAGCTGTTGCACAGAGCATTGCACTGATAAAAAACAGGGGCACCCAATAAACTGACATGACCTTACTTCCACCAAAATAAGCGACAAGTACAGGGAGTGCAATCGCCAGCAATACACGCTTCATCATGAAGAATTTCATACGGTTTTTCCTGTATGATAGAACGATATTAAAAATAGGCTAGTAAAATCAGTCTATTAGCCGATAGTTCCTTCAACGTACATTTTGTACAAAGCTGTAAAGTTATCAAATCATTTGTACCGATCGATATTTTGCAATTTGATAGGTGTTAGCTATCATGAATGGTTAATCGATCGATTATAACGATCAATAATTTTGTCATAAAATCAACATCATAGGGGGTTATGGGTTGTTTTAAGCTAAATTTTCAGTCTAAAAATGTTTGTTTTCACAGGTTTTTCAACAGACGGAAGAGATGGTAGGCCTATAGAAAGTGGTGAAGCAGAAAAAATCTTGGGAGGGTGTTTAAACTCCCTTAACAATGGATTACGTAGTTTTTTGACGGTGTTAACTATTTTGTCTACCCAGGGAATGGTTTCTATCCATCGCATCGCTACGTCCACATAGCTTTTACCACAGATTTTATCATCAACTACAAATGAGACAGCCTCAGGTGAGACAAGCTGTATGTCTTCCACATCCATTCCAACGCAAAAACTAGATGTCTCGGTTTTCCTGTTAACTATGGTCGGGGAATCAATGATGATGAACGGCTCTAAGTTTTTCCATGAATACTTTTTACCAAGCTGAGAAGCCTTGAATGAGATGTTGGCGTACTCAAACGAAAAACCGTTCATTTTTCCGGTTGAAGCCCTATTGGGGATTGCTTTTATCTTCTGAGCTGCAAGCTGCTGCACAAACTCGTCTTCGGAAATCTTGCTGGTTATTAGTGTATCTATAGCTTCCTGTATGATCGTCTTTGGGCATTTCTCGCCAGTTCTGTCTTCCAGCATGGTCTCATTACGTGATTTTTTACGTTTGGCAGGTGAGGAAGAAGGTTTCAGGGCATCAGTTCCTTTAGTTCTTGTTAGCTGGTAGTCTTTTTCAAGTTCCTGGATGATACGAGTGCTGATAAGGTTCTCGTTTTTTCCCAGATACAGCTTCCCCGATGTAGCATCTATGCGACTTGCTACTATATGGATATGTTGGCCATCTTCATCATCATGAAGCACGTATGCACGTAGATGCGTTTCAGAGAAGCCCATACGCTTCATGTATTCATCAGCTATCTTTTTCCATTTCTGTATTGGTAAACTCTCACCAACAGGCTGACGTAAAGAGTTATGCCATACAGGTTTGCTGACATCTGAACGTAGAAGCTTTGTCGCATTGAACTCTGCACTTAGTGCTTCTGCGAAGCTTTCTATGACATTGCCTCCGATCACATATGGAGCTGATTTGTGGTGCGAAGCAGGTTTTAATAAATAAGAAATTAGCCCGTTAAAGGTTTTTCCTCTTTTGATCTTTTGCATCCCTTTCATGCAACCTGTAGTGGCACACTGAATTTGGCCACCTGAATAGAGGTGATATCATCGCCTCATAGTCAAAAACAGGTGACATTATGACCGGACGTAACAGACGTAATTTTAGCCCCGAGTTTCGCCTCGAAGCTGC
>Ga0209281_1000561_pt1 | contig 45012 bp, 34 predicted proteins | sample MedtruBG_FD_187514 | JGI IMG/M metagenome (GOLD analysis project Ga0209281, IMG submission 187514) | Root nodule microbial communities of legume samples collected from California, USA - Medicago truncatula BG (SPAdes) (version 2) | ecosystem: Host-associated > Plants > Roots > Nodule | place... | reverse complement strand
TATCAATCCTGCTAATATGACTATTCCTCAAACAAATTTGAGATTTGGTTACTTTTTCAGCGATCATTACAGTGTTTCAGTTGGCGTTGACCACATGAAATATGTAATGACACAAAATCAAATTGCAAATGTAAATGGGAAAATCAATTTACCTGAAAATGATCCTGGCCATATTTACAATGGAGACTACAATAACAGACCTGTTGATATGTCTCAAGGAGGTGCTACCGAAGGTGGCTATGACAATGGTGTTACACCAATCGACGGTCCTGCATTTTTAATGTATGAGCATACAGACGGTTTGAACTACGTTCATACTGAGGTGGCCAGATTTGATGATGTTTCAAAATGGTTTGGGTTGCCTAATATTGATAAAGTACAAATTAATTTAACAGAAGGATTAGGAGCTGGTATTTTGTATCCAAAAACAAACACTACTCTTTTAGGCAAGGAACGTCATGATGATTTCCATGTATCTGGTTACGGTGTTTCTGCGAAAGCTGGTCTTAACGTTACCTTTTTCAAACATTTCTATGTTCAAGGAGAATTAAAAGGCGGTTATATCAATATGCAGGATATTAAGACTACAACAAGTAATGAAGATAAAGCTTCTCAACACTTTACTTATTTCCAACGAATCATTGCTGTTGGAGGGATTTTTAGAATCTAAATATTTCAAAAAATATATTTCGAAAATAGCTGTCATTTTATTTGGCAGCTATTTTTTTTATTATTTACTTTGTAACTCAAAGTACTTTAAATTTTACTTTATGAAAAATAAAAAATACCTATTCCCGATTATAACTTTCTTCTTAAGTTTTGGCTGTGCTTTATTTGTAGCTATAAAAGTTTTTCCTAATAATCCGTTTACTGGAGGATCTAAAACAGAAAAAACAGCAGTTAGCAAGTTTAAGGATGGAGATCTTATTTTTCAGACTTCAGAATCTAAACAATGCGAAGCAGTTCGTATTGCGACAAATTCGAAGTTTTCTCACTGTGGAATCATTTATGACATCAACGGAAAATGGTTTGTTTTTGAAGCCGTTCAGCCTGTGAAACTTACTCCGCTAGAAGATTGGATCAAACATGGAAAAGACAGTAAATATGTGGTAAAACGTCTAAAAGACGACAGCGTTTTAAAACCAGAAGTTTTACAAAAAATGAAAGATTACAGTCAGCAATTTGATGGTAAAGATTATGATGCTTATTTTGAATGGACAGATAACAGGATTTATTGTTCTGAATTAATCTGGAAGATTTATAAAAACGCAGCTGGAATTGAATTGTCCAAACTCAGAGAATTGAAAGATTTTAATTTGAAAGATCCGAGAGTTCAGAAAATACTAAAAGAGCGTTATGGCAATACTATTCCTTTAGAAGAAAAAGTAGTTGCTCCTTCCGACATTGCCGATGCTACTATTTTAAAAACTGTAATAGACACTTACTAATATTTAGAAAGCTAGATTGCTTTATTCTTTCTAGCTTTTTTATTTACCATTTAACTTTGAAATTCAAAGAACTTTTAAAAAACATTTTATGAGAGACTATTTAATTGAAAAACTATACGAATGTTCTAAAAAACCATATCAAAAATATTTCAAGAAGAATACACCTTGGAATATCGATAAAAGCCTTTTAATGGATTATCCGGAAGAAAGTTTAGGTTTTGGATTAGGAAGTTTTCTTTATAAAAATCATTTTGATATTCAGGAGAAACTAGAAGATCACGATATTATTCACGTTCTGACCGGTACAGGGGTTTCTGTTTATGAAGAAATCGGAATGCAGTATTATTTATTCGGAAATGGAAAGAAAAGCTTGTACATGTTTATGGTGATACTGACGGGAACTGTTTTTTATCCAAAACGAATGAGCTACTTCATTGATCAATATAAAAAAGGAAAAAAAGCGCTTGCATTTCATTATCTCGATTTTTCGAAAATGCTTTTTATGCCTATTCAAACTATTCAGCAAACTTTTAAAATTTAAAAATCATGAAAACAATTCATAAACCTTTCGAAGAAAAACAATCTACAGAATTAGCTGTGGGAACATTTATAATTAGTACACTTCTTTTTATATTCTATATTATTTCAAATGGAAGTCCTATGGTTCTGGTTATTGCATGGCCTTTTGCTTTGGCTGGAATTGTAGTCAATACAATCATGCTTGTGCATTTGACCGATCGTTTTGTACATCTTCCGCAACAGCGAAAAGATATCGGATTGAAGATTTTAATCTTGCTTTCTAATCTCCCGATTATCTTTTTGTATTATTTGGTTGTGATGAAATCTTGACCTCAAACATTTACACGTTTATTCAACGAATTGAAATCCGTTGCTACAAAATCAATCATTCCTACGGAATTCAAACAAAAAAGCCACAAGTAAACTTACTTATGGCTTTTGTTTTTTTATAATTTGAATCTTAATTTGCTTTTTTAGTCTCGATTCCGTTTTGGTCTAATAAATACATTAATGTAGTCATTGTCGCTGCACCAAGTTCTAATTCTCTTTTATTGATTGCGTCAAATTTATCGTTTGCTGCGTGGTGATAATCAAAATAACGTTGAGAATCTGGTTTTAGACCTGCTTTTACAATCGCTTGAGAAGTCAGATGGCTAATATCTGAACCTGCGTGCCCAATTGTAAAACTGTGTACTAAATAAGGTTCAAAAAGATCTTTGTACGCTTGTATTTTTTTCAAATTAGCATCGTCAGCCTCAATTGAAAATCCTCTTGGAGAAAATCCTCCTGAATCACTTTCTAGAGCAAAAATGTGGTTTTCTTTCTTTTGTTTTGAAACTTCTTCGTATTTAGCGCCACCTTTTCCGCCATTCTCTTCATTCATAAACAACACCACACGAATCGTATTTTTTGGCTTATAATTTAAGTTTTTCAAAATACGAATTACTTCCATACTTTGCACTACTCCTGCTCCATCGTCGTGAGAACCGTCGGCTAAATCCCAAGAATCTAAATGTCCTCCAACAACCATAATGTTTTCTGGAGATACACTTCCTGTCAATTCACCAATTACGTTATAAGACAATGCATCTGGTAAAGTTTCGCAAGATTGTTTGAAATAAAATTTCAAAGCTGGATTTACTTTTAAAGATTTGCTCAACAATTCAGCTCCATTCGTACTGATTGCCGCTGTTGGAATATATTGCTCTTTTGGCAAATCTCCATAACTCTGAGCTCCTGTATGAGGGAAATCATCCAGACGTAAATTCATAGAACGAACAATTGTTCCTACTGCTCCTAGTTTTGCCGCTTCTTTTGCTCCTGCATATCTTTGGTCAACACAAGCTCCATAAGAAGTAAAAGTTTCAATGTTTTCAGGATTCATTGGTCTATTATAAAACACAATTTTTCCTTTCACTTTATCAGCTCCTAATTCAGCTAATTCTTTAATTCCTTGGACTTCGATTATTTCTGCTGTAAGACCTGTTTTTGGTGTTGCAACAGAACCACCCAACGCACAAATTGGCACAGTAGTTTTTACTTTTCCGTCAAGGATAAAAGCTGTTTCTTTCTCGCCTCTAACCCAGTGAGGCACCATAACTTCTTGTAAATAAACTTTATCCAGTCCTAAACTTTCTAATTGTCTTTTAGTGTAGTCAACTGCTAGTTCTGCGCCTTTAGATCCAGATAAACGAGCGCCGATATCGTTAGACAAATATTCTAACCAAGTGTAGCATTTTGACTCAGTTAAAGCTTTTTTGTAAAATAATTTGATGTTTTTTTCATCATTTGTCTGAGCAAAAGATGTCAATCCGCTTAAAACTAATGCAGTTAAAAGAATTGTTTTTTTCATAGTTTTGATAGTAATTTTGGAGTTTATAGTGCTTTTGGCACATTCACAAAGGAACAAAATAATTGACATTTCTGAGGCTTTTTTCTCAACCTTTTCTCAAAAAAAAGCTCCAATTACAAATTCTTCAATTTGCAATTAGAGCTTTTACGGATTTTATAAATAAAATTTATTTTACTTCAATAATCTTATTTCTTGTCCCGATTCCGTTTTCATTAAAAGGCTCGATAGTGAAATAATACTTCGTGCCTTTATCCAAACCTCTAAAGTCATACGTATTATCGCCATAAACCATAATGCTGTTATACAATTTATCTGGTTCAATTCCGTAGTAAATGTTATAACCGATTGCATCAGCTTGTTTTTTCCACGTGATCATAGCATTTCTAGAATCCGCTTTGTTTCGGTCTACTTTGAAAGAAGCAACTGCTTTTGGTTTTGCCGCCAGTCCGTTTCCAAAAACTCTGAAATCTGAAATGGCAAATAAACCAGATGCATTGTGAATGTTTTCCATTTTGATGTAACGCGCTTTAATCGATTTTGTCAATTCTACATAATCGTGAGGCGCATCTTTATCGTTTTTAGATTTATCTACAACCAAAGTCCAATTTTGAGCATCATCAGACATAAAAATTTTGTACTGATAATAAATATCCATTGCCTTATTAAACTGGGTGGCTTTATGATCTGCATAATTGATTTGAAGCGCATTGATTTCCATAACTCTTCCCAAATCCATTTGAAGCCATTCGCCAGGATTATTAGTTTTTGCTGACCAATACGTTTGAATGTTTTCATCTGTCAGATTCTCTGCTCCATAACAGAATTTTTCATACACTTTTTTTCCGCCATGATCCATTCTGTGCGTTTCTACTTCCATACATTCTTCAGAAGAAGAAACCGTTACAGGCTTTTTATAAGAAAGCAGCATCCAGCCAGAAGAAGCTCCTTTGGTTTGATCGCGCTGACTTGTTGGCAATACAATTGGAAAATCTCCGTAAGCGGTGATAGAATACATTACATCATCTTTGTCGAATCCTGCAGGAAACATATCGATACGACGCTCAAAACGGTCTTTAATAGAGATTTTGCACGTTCCAGTATTCCAATAATTTCCGTAATTGTCTGCGAATGTATTTCCATGTCCAGCACCAATTACAAATCCGCCTGGTTTATAAGACATCGGATTGTGTTTTTGATACGTAAATGGCCCTAATGGATTATCTCCAACATGAACGCCATTTGCATAACCTTTAAATTCGGTTGCTGGCGCTCCGTATTGCATGTAATATTTTCCGTTGTGTTTCGTCATCCAAGCTCCTTCAATGAAATTTCCCCAAGGCGCAGGTTCCATATCGTTGTTTGGTCCAAAACGTTCCCATCCATGAGCTGACGGATCTAGAATCGCAACTTCTTTGATTTGTCCGTAAGGCTTTTGAATATCCTCAACTTCAGTAGCTTTGTATAAAGTCGCATAATCTGTCTGATTTCCTTTTGGAAGCCAAGTTTTGTAATCGACCTCAACACCCACTAAAGGTAATTTTCCGCTAGAACCGTAGTACATATAGACTTTTTTGTCATCGTCTTGAAAAATCGCTGGATCCCAAGTTGGCAACATTGCTTTGTCTACATGACGTGTCCATCTTCCAGATTTTGGATCTGCTGTTTTCCAAATCGGGTGATCTCTTTTCCAAGTTGAGCCCACATAAAATAAAGTGTCATTCACCACCCAAGCCGCTGGAGCGCACTGATCGTCATCGCCTGGCTGTCTTTGGAAACTTCCGTAAACAAAATTCCAGTCTGACATGTCTTTACTCCAAAAGAAACCCGCTTGATTCGTTGCAAATAAATAATATTCGCCTTTATAAGTTATAATTACGGGATCGGCACTAGAACGGCGCGATTCTGGAATTCTATTGTGATTAAATGTTGTGTAATTATATCCAATATTTATCGGATTACAATACGTTGTCGCAGGTCTGCTTGGGTCAAACCATTCTGTTTTACCAGAATTCTGAGCCAAAAGACTGCTTCCGACAAGCATCGAAAACAATGCAATGGGCTTAAATTGTTTAAATATGTTCTTCATGGTTAGATTTTAAGTTTGTAAAAGTCAAAAAGATTATTTTTTTGCCTGTAATCTTTCTTTCAAAAGTTCGGGTTCGTTTGTGGTGATGTAATTGAATTTGTGTTCAATAATCCAATCCATATCCTTGGCATCATTAACCGTCCACGCATTTAGGATAATTTTGTTATCCTTTGCTTCTTGAATCCATTTTGGATGTTTTTGGAAAACAGAATAATGATAATCGACACCGTTAATTTTATCTGCTTTTACTTCTTTTGGCGATTTATTTCCTTCCAAATATTGCAAAGAAGTTTTAGGATCTATCGATCTGATTTTCTTCAGAATATCATAATCAAAACTGATGTAGCAGGTATTTTTATCGGCTTTTAATTTTTTAATGGTTTCGACTGCTGCTACACCCGTTTTTTGTCCTCTTTCTTTACTGATTTCTGAAGGTTTGATTTCGCAAACCAAAAGTGTATGTTTGTTATTTCGCATTCCTTCTGAAATATATTCATGAAGGGTTGGAAGTTTTTCTCCATTAGATAATTTGAACTTAATTAAATCTGCATAATTGGTCTCTTCAATAAGCAATTTGTTGTAATGTGCATCGTGATTGATTACGAGTGAATCATCTGCTGTTCTCCAGACATCAAACTCTGTACCTGGCAATTTCAAATCGATTGCATGTCTTAAAGCAGCAATGGAGTTTTCTGGCAGATTATTCTTTTTCCAAGCGCCACGGTGCGCTACAATTGCATTCTTCTGTGCATGGCCAGACGAAAAAGCAATAAGACAAACGGCACTAAATATTTTTAAAGTATTCATATATCGTAGTTAAAAAATTATTAAGTACTAACTGTGTGATAAAACAAAAAATAATTTTATCCAGTGGGTTATTAAGTTTAAAAAAAGCCCTCCAAATGAAGGGCTTTTCACTAATCAAATAAACCAACTATTTAGTTAACTCAAAACTAACTTTCTTATCGGCGTTTGAATTTCCTCCAATGAAGATATCAAACTGCCCAGGCTCTGCTACGAATTGTAAATCAGAGTTATAAAATTTTAAATCTTCAACCGTAATGTCAAAACTTGCGGTTTGTTTTTCACCTTTTTTTAGTGTTATTTTTTGGAAACCTTTTAGTTCTCTAACTGGTCTTGTTACTGAACCAACTAAATCTCTAATGTATAATTGAACCGTTTCTTTTCCGTCAAAATTTCCTGTATTCGTCACATCAACAGTTACTTTCAATTTTCCAGAAGCATTCATTTTATCAGAAGAAATTTTGATGTTTGAATAATCAAAAGTCGTGTAGCTCAAACCGAATCCGAATGGGAATAAAGGCTCGTTTCTTTCGTCAATATAATTTGATCTGAATTTCTCGAATTTACCTTCTGTGTTAGAAAGCGGTCTCCCTGTATTTTTGTGTGCGTAGTAAATTGGCAATTGTCCAACGCTTCTTGGGAAAGTTGAAGTTAATTTTCCAGAAGGATTTACATCTCCAAATAATACATCCGCAATAGCGTAACCTGCTTCTGTACCAGCAAACCAAGCGTTTAAGATTGCAGGAACTGTTTTTTCTTCGTCAGTAAGTACTAACGGACGTCCGTCAAATAAAACTAAAACAACTGGTTTTCCTGTTTTTAATAAAGCGTTTAATAAATCTTTTTGCGCTTGCGGAATTTCCAAATTCGTACGGCTGCTAGACTCACCGCTCATTTCAGCAGATTCTCCTAGAGCCGCCACAATTACATCAGATTGTTCTGCTACTTTTAAAGCTTCTGCTAATAAATCTTCTTTTGAACGTGAATCACGGTGTAATGTTTTTCCAAACATTGTCGCATTAGTTTCAAAAGTTTCATCGTAATCTAAGTTACTTCCTTTAGCATATAAAACTTTAGTTCCTTTTCCTGCAACTTCTTGAATACCTCTCAATAAAGAAACGGCATTTTCCATTTTTGTAGCTACACTCCAAGTTCCTGGCATGTTTTCTTTAGCATCTGCTAATGGTCCGATTAAACCAATTGTGCCAGATTTTTTAAGTGGTAAAAGCTGATTTTGGTTTTTTAATAATACTAAAGATTGTGCTGCGATTGAACGTGCCTCTTTACGGCTATCAGTTGTGAAAATTTCTGTTTTAGCTCTTTTTTCGTCACAGTATTTGTATGGATCTTGGAATAATCCTAAATCGTATTTTGCTTCTAAAATAAGTTTAACCGCATTGTCGATTGTTTCGATTTTTACTTTTCCTTCATCTAAAGATTTTTTCAAAGTTCCTAAGAAACCTTCTCCAACCATATCCATTTCAACACCAGCATTTAAAGCTAAAGCCGAAACATCTTGAAGATCTCCCATTCCGTGAGGAATCATTTCTGGAATTCCAGTGTAATCTGTTACTACAAATCCTTTAAAACCCCATTGTTTTCTTAAAACATCTGTCATTAACCATTTATTTCCAGTTGCAGGAATTCCGTCAACTTCATTGAAAGAAGCCATAACCGAACCTACACCAGCATCAACAGCCGCTTTGTAAGGAGGAAAATAATCGTTAAACATTCTGATGTGACTCATATCTACCGTGTTATAATCACGACCAGCTTCTGGAGCTCCATATAATGCGAAGTGTTTCACACACGCTAAGATGGAGTTATTTTTAGAAAGATCATGCTGTTGGTAACCGTTTACCATTGCTTTTGCAATTTGGCTTCCTAAGTATGGATCTTCTCCTGAACCTTCAGAAACTCTTCCCCATCTTGGGTCGCGAGAAACGTCAACCATTGGAGAGAATGTCCAGTTGATTCCGTCTGCACTTGCTTCTTTAGCAGCGATTTGAGCACTTCTTTCGATTAAACCCATATCCCAAGTACAAGATAGTCCTAACGGAATTGGGAATGTAGTTTCGTAACCGTGAATTACGTCCATACCAAAAAGCAACGGAATTTTTAAACGGCTTTTTTCAACCGCAATTTTCTGTACTTCTTTAATTTTTTGAACTGATTTAATGTTGAACAAACCACCCACTTTTCCTTCAGCAATATTTTTTGCCACATTTGAGCTGTTTCCTTGCCCTGTGGTAATATCACCAGATGTAGGCAAGTTCAACTGACCCAATTTCTCGTCTAAAGTCATTTTTGACATCAACTCCGCCACAAATTCAGACTTTGGTTTAATTTTCACTGTATTTTTAGTTGTCTTTTTCTGAGCATAACCCAAAACAGCAAATCCTAAAAAAAGTAAGACTAATTTGTTTTTCATGTGTATTTAATATTTGTTTTTAATCGGAACATGGAATCGCTTTTCTTCGTTTCGTCTTTTATTTGAATCAAAGCGATTTCATTATATATAATTTATTTATTCGTATTCGTTTTTCTTTGCTGTAACATCCAGTCGTAGATTGCTGCGTTATCGTAAACTCTTGTCCAGCTGTCATGATTCGCATCATCAAAAATGGTCAGCTTTACATCTTTTGCATTACATTTTTTCAATTCATTGTAAATCGTAATCGCATAATTCACGTTTACCACGTTATCCTGTAATCCGTGAAAAATCCTGGTTGGAATATTGGCTATTTCACAAGCGTGTTCTAACTGAATTAAATCTACAAAACCAGCGACAGGTACATTTGCTGCAAATAGATCTGGATGTGAAAAAGCCAAATTCCATGAAGCCCAACCTCCTGAGCTTAAACCAGTAACATATATTCTATCTGAATCAATTTTGTTCTCTTTCTGAACTTTTACAATCAGCTGATAAATCGATTCTATATCCCAATTTTCGTCTTCTTTGCATTGTGGTGCCAAAACGTAAGCGTCTAATTGGTGGGTTTTCAAATATTTTAAAGGACCATTACTTTTTACTTTTTCCAGATTGGTTCCTTTTTCTCCATCTCCAGAAATAAAAACAATCAATGGCTTTTTCTCTTTAACATTCGCTGGACGATGCAAAACATAACCCAGTTCGTATTTGGACATTATAACGGTATTAATTTTTCCTGTTGTTGCGCTTTGGCTAAAAACAACTATCGAAAATAACAGAAACAGAATTGCTAGTTTATTCTTCATCGAATCTTAAATTCCGTATTTCCCAGATTTAAATCCAAGTTTTGTAAGACCTTGTTTTACTTCTGGTGCATTCATGAACAATTTCCACAATAATCCAGTTCTGTAATTTTCAATCATTACCACTTCTGGACCTTGATCAATTGCTAAATAACGTTTTGCAACCCATTTGTTTCCTAAACTCAAAGCATCATAAAAACCTGCATCTCCCCAAGTTTCTTCTTTATGATTTTCATATAAATTGCGAATAAATGCCATAGATTCTTTTGGCGTGTAAACAATTGAACTAATTGCCGCAGTTGGCGAAATCACGCCTTGATCGTTGCTTGGCATGTGTGCATTATAGCCAATTGAACCATCAGGATTTCGTGAATATGAAGCTGTTAATCCCCAATATTCAGGTCCATAACCTCCATTTTTATTCGGGTTTTCTACACAATATTGATAGTTAATTTTAGTCTGGTTTACATTTAAATCCCAATAATTAGCATATTTGTCGCTCAACTGGTTCGGATCTAAACCTACATAAGAATAATGCGCCCAGAATAACGGACCGCCAAATTCTTCGGCTCCATTATGTTTTAAAATAAGCGGCATATTGTATTTTGTTTTTGAAGAAACTATTCCTCCGCTTCTCGCCCATCCTTCGTGATATGCTTTTGCATCAATTGCATGCGTTGGAGAAGACGCTGCCATTACGTACGTAATAAGACATTCATTATATCCTTGCAACGGAAAATCCATCTGCCAAGCATAATTTGGCGACCAGTGCCAATATAAAACATTTTTATTATTTGTATACCAATTCCATTCAACACCTTTCCAAAGTGCATCAAATTTTTGAGCAACCGCTTTTTCTTTTTCAGAACCATCTTTAAGATATTCACGAACGGTAATCATTCCTGCAACCAAAAATGAGGTTTCGACTAAATCTCCTCCGTTATCCTTGGTTCCAAAAGGTTTTACTTTTCCTGTATTTCCATCAATCCAATGTGACCATGCTCCGTGAAAACGATCTGCTTTGCCTAAAAAATCTGCAATTTTATTCAGTCTCTCTACTCCTTGCTCTTTTGTAATATAACCTTGTGACATTCCTGAAACAAGCGCCATTAATCCGAAACCTGAACCTCCTGTTGTTACGATATTTGAATCGTTTTCAGGATAAACTCCGTCTGGATGGTAACGTTCTCGGGCTAATCCAGAATTTGGCTCTGCATAATCCCAGAAGTATTTAAAAGTTTGTTTTTGAACAGCATCTAAAAGCTGCTCATCTGTTAATGCAGCAACGCCAGAAGTATTTTCCTGTGAATTTTCTTTTGGCTTATCGGACTTAGATCCGCAGCTAAAAAAAGTAAAGGCTAAAAATAAAACTGAAATTCTAATCATTATAAAAATTTAAGATTTTGTAAATAATCACCCCCTTCAGCAAATCTGAAGGGAAGTGATTTTAAAGATTTGATTAATAACCGCCTGGGTTTTGAGTTGAATATCCAACTGATTCTCTAATGAAAAATGTTGGTATAGGCCATAATTCATGTTTTCCAACCACAAATGTTTTACCATCAGCTGCCATAGCTGCTGGAGCTTGTCCTGTTCTAACAAGATCAAACCATCTATCGTGTTCAAAAGCAAGTTCTACCCTTCTTTCTTTCCAGATTGCGGTTCTCACATCTGCCTGAGAAACAGCTGGCGTTTTTCCTAAATTTGCTCTTTTTCTTACTGCATCTAATAACGGAACTGCAGCACCTGTCTGACCCAATTCGTTAAGAGCTTCTGCTTTCATTAATAAAACTTCGGCATATCTTAAATATCTTAAGTTGGTATCTGTAAATTCAAGATTAGAAAAATCTGAAGAATAAGCTTTATAGTTATACATCGGATTTGTTACCGTTGTAGGTACAATCGTCCCATCATATAAAACTGAACCTCTAAAGATAATGGTAGCATTTTTTCTAACGTCACCTGGCTCATAAGCATTTGCAAGTCCTTGAGTTGGTGTGTTGAAACCCCAGCCCCATCCTCCAGCACCTCTTGGAGCTTGAGAAACTGAATAATTACCAATTCCTAATTTTTGATCAGAAGTCGGCGAACCAACACCATTGATTTCGAAAATTGATTCTGGACCAAATTCTCCTTCTAATTTAAATTGTGAAGAATAATCTTCAACTAATGAGTAGCCCGTTACTTTATCACAATTATCAATTACAGCCTGCCAGTTTTTCAAGTATAAATTTACTTTTGCCAATAATGCATAAGCTGAACCTTTTGAAACTCTTTGTTTGTCATTTCCAGCATAAGTGCTTTTTTCTGGTAAGAAGTCAGCAGCTTCTGCTAAATCTTTTTGAATAAAGTCATAAACTTCAGCAACAGGCTTACGAGTTAACTGCATTGCCTTATCTTCTTCAGTTAAAGGAATATTTGCCAAACGATCAACAATTGGAACCGCTCCATATCCTTTTACTAAAGTAAAGTACATAAAAGCTCTCATGAATTTTGCTTCTCCAATTAATCTGTTTCGCAACGCAGGAGTTACTTTGTCTAATTGTGGCAAATAATTTAAAGCCTGATTACATTTGTTGATTCCGGCGTAATTTGCTTTCCAAACACTTTCAAATGATGGAGTTGAAGCATTGTAGGTTAAGGCATCAAGCACGTCTTTATCTGAACCTGTGTCTCCTGGGTCAGAACCTTTGTCTGCATCATCAGAAATGATACTTGTTACCCCATTCCATCCAAAAGATGACATGTCCCAAGATAAAAACTGGTTGTAAATAGACGTAACCAATTCTGTTGCTTTACTATCCGTATTAAGATAGTCAATGTCAACTGGAATTTTATCGGTCTGATCAACATCTAAAAAATCATCTGAACATCCTGAAAAGAGTCCAGCAAGTATAAACAATGATATATATAATCTTTTCATAATATTAAAATTTTAAATTAGCTCCAATAACAAATGATCTCAATGATGGGTAAGCATCTAACTCAACACCTTGAGTACCTGTAACTAATTCTCCGTCTCCCAACGCTTCAGGTGAAAATCCTGAGAATTTTTGAGTGATAAATGGATTTACAGCATTGACATAAATTCTGCAATAGTTAATAAACCCTTCTTCTTTTAAAGGAAGTTTGTATCCTAAAGTGATGTTATTAATTCTAAAGAAATCAGCCGATTCTAAGTAGTAAGTTGAAGCAACCGGAACTTGATTAAATGGAGCTGGATTTGAAGCTGTTGTATTTGTTGAAGTCCAGAAATCACGAGTCAAAGAAGCTTCTACGTTTTCTCCAGAAAAACGCTGTGCTTTTTTACCGTTATACACTTTTGCTCCTCCTGTACCGTATCCGTCAACAGAGAAATCAATCGCTTTGTAAGTTAATCCTAATGTTACACCGTAGTTTGCTGTAGGTAAAACTGAACCAACATATTTTTTGTCATTCACTTCGTTTAAAGCGCCTTGAGCAACTTTATTACCGCTTGCATTGTAGTATAACATTTGTCCGTTTGCTGGATCAATTCCTGCATATTCATACATGTAGAAACTTCCGATTGGCTGTCCAACAGATGTAATATCAAGCATTTTAGTATTCTGACCATTTCCTAAATTTCCTGCCACAATTGGAGCAATAGAAGGATTATTCAAACTAGCTAATTTATTTTGGTTGTGAGAGAAATTACCTCCAACCCAGTAACTTAAATTGTCATTGATTTTATCATCCCAACGAAGAGCAATTTCGTAACCTTTGTTTGAAACCTCACCTACGTGAGTAGCCGTTCTTTGAGTAAGTCCCGAAGTTGAATATGGTAAAACATACAAAATGGCATTTGTTGTGTTTTTATCGTAAACATCAAAAGATCCTTTCAATCTATTGTTAAACATTTCAATGTCAAAACCTGCTGAAAGTTCTTCAACAATCTCCCATGATAAGTTTGGATCTACAGCTGAGTCTACAGAAATTCCCGGATCTGAATCTGGACCGTAATTTAACCCTGAAGTAAAAGTCTGGTTGTTCAAAGGCACTTTCTGATTTCCTAATCTACCCCAAGAACCTCTAATTTTTAATAAATCAAGACCTTTTACATTGCTTAAGAAATTTTCTTTCGTTACAATCCATCCAGCACCAAATGATGGGAAAGTTCCCCAACGGTTACCTTCAGAAAATTGTGATGATCCGTCACGTCTTACAGTTCCTGTAAACAAATATCTGTCCATTAGTTTGTATTGGAAACGTGCAAAATAAGATGATAATTTTTGCTGATTTAATGCTACATCTGTATAACCAACAACGTTTGCAGCATAAGGAACACCGTCTAATGCCCAGTAGTTAGAATTGGCTTCAACATTTTTTCTTGTAATACCCAGTTTTTCTCTTGTACCAATAACGTTTGCCTCGATACCCGCAGTTACCTCTACATCGTGGATTTCTGCAAATACTTTGTTATAAGTAAAATAGTTTGATAAGTTCCAGTTGAAATACTGATCTCTATTTCTTGTCAAAGTATTGATATTACTTTTTGGATCGTAAGCATCTACAACTCTGTTTGGGTCTGCAGCCAACCATATAGCTAGATTATCTACGTAGTTGTATTGTTTGTACGTATAAAATTCTCCGTTAAATTGAGAAGTGAATTTTAATGATTTTGTAATATCAAAATCTAATTTTAAACCTCCTTGAAGAATTACTGTCTGCTGTTTTTCATTATTATAATCGATAGCACTTACAGGGTTTCCAACTGAGTTAAATTGAGAACCGGTTTGGGCCGCAATTCCATTATTTACAAAAGGAACACCGTATTTACCGTTAGCGTAACGCACTGGCACAATTGGAGACTGTCTGTAAGCGGTTGTAAAGGCAGATAAAGGTTTTGGTGTATTTTTTATTGAAGTCACACTAAAATTCTGGCTTAATCTCAATCTGTCAGAAATTTTATACTCGTTATTACTTCTGATAGTGGTACGAGAATAATCTGTTCCGTTTAAAATACCTTTTTCCTGATAGTTTCCTGCACTTAAAAAGTACTTAACACTTTCTGATGAACCAGACAATGCGATATTGTTTTCTGAATAAGTTCCAGTACGTGTAATTTCGTCATACCAATTTGTATTTATTGGCTGATTCAAAGAAAATTTAGTTGGATCATTGAAAGCGGCATTACTATAACGAGCAAACCCCTCGCTATTAGCCATTTTCACTTTTTTCAAAGCAGATTTAAACCCGCTATAACTATCAAAATCAATAGTCATTTTGCCTTTACCTGTTTTTGTAGTAATCATGATAACACCATTGGCTCCTCTAGTACCATAGATAGCCAATGCAGAGGCATCTTTTAAGACCTCATAAGATGTAATATCATTTGTATTAATGTTATTAATGTTGTCTGTTGGCATACCATCCACAACATATAAAGGATTTCTTCCTCCTAAAGCAGTACCAACCCCTCTAATAATTACTGAAGGAGTTCCTCCTGGTGTATTTGAAGAAGTTACTTGCACCCCTGCTGCCTTCCCTTGAATAGCTTGAGTTGCATTTGATACCTTCATTTTTGTAATTTCTTCTGATTTTAAAGAACTTACAGCCGAAGTATTATCAATTTTCTTTCTAGTACCATACCCGATTACTACTACTTCTTTTAAGGCAGTGTCACCTGCTTCTTTTAAAGTAATAGTCATTGGTGTAGCAGTAGCTGGTACAGAAACGGAATCAAAACCTAACATAGAAACTTTTAAAATGTCTCCAGGTTTTGCATTAATTGTAAAGTTTCCATCGAAATCTGCATCTGCAGTTGCCCTAGCGTCAGATGAAGCAACTATTGCTCCCGGAATTCCCATTCCGCTGCTGTCAACCACTTTTCCTTTGATTGCTTGCGCTTGCCCCATCATATATATAGGCAGTAGCAAGAGAGCTAAAAAGCTAAAAATAAAATTTTTCATACAGTACGTAATCGTTTAAGTTAGTAGAGCCAAATTAAGCAATTACAACGTTGTAGTACATCAAATACCACTACAGCATAACTACATCACTGTGTTAAAATTTTACACTAGTACACTTATAATCAACAAAGTAAATGTTAACAAAATTTCTTTAACATACCGTTATGATGTAGTAATGATGTATCGCAATTATATAAAAAATGATATCGAAAAATATAAATTCTGTAAAAAATAAAATAGAATCTTACAGACTTAATAAAAACTTAGACAGGTTTTCGTCTTGAGTCAGGTTTAGCTTCTTTCTAAGACGATATCTATGCAATTCTACACCTCTAAAAGAGATATTCATCATTGGTGCAATTTCTTTAGAAGAAAGATTCATTTTTAGATAAATACATAGCTTTATATCCTTTGGAGTCAGTTGAGGATATTTTTTCGAAAGATTAATAATAAAATCATTGTGAATCTGATTCAAATTGGTTTCAAAAGTTTCCCATTCGTGTTTATTCACTTCATTAATCTTAATGGCTTTTCTAATTTCGTTTTTAAGTTTACCGAAATCTTTCTCTGTTTCCAGAATACCTTGAATTTTATCAATCATTTCAGTTTGCTTGGCAATTGATAAAGATTTTCCAGCAACTTCAGATGATTTAGCTTGCAATTCTAATTCTAAAATGTGTTTTTCGTATTCTTGAATATTAAGTTCGTTTTCTTTCTTCAATTCCATTTCAAGAATTTCTCGCTGATGTTTTAATTCCTCTCCTTGCAATTTTAGTTTTTGCATGTAGCGAAGTTTATTCCATTTATAATAGAAAAATAAAACCGTTCCGACAATAAGAAGATAAAGCAGAATCATCCAAAAAGAAAAATACCAAGGCTGGGCAACTTTGAATTTATAGAATGAAACTTTGTCATAAGTTGCACCGTCATGTTTGAATATTTCTACAAAATGATCACCGCTGCTCAAATTGTTCAAAACAATCAGTCCGTCTGAAATTGGAAAAAATTCCTTTTCACTATCGAGTTTGTAAAATAGATTTGGTCGGCTCGCCCCGTAAATTCCAGAAATGACATTAATTTTTAATTCGGTATTAAATTTAATCTTCTCATCGATCGGAACTAAATTATCATTACTAAACGCTTCAATTTTTACGCCTGAATTTTGTTTGTTTTCATATTGAAGGTTAAGTGAAACAAATCCGTCATCGAGATTAAACAAATAATAATTGTCTTTTTTAAAAATTCTAAGGTTCTCGTTTATCAATTTTCCTTTGTAATATTTCTCCTGAATAATATTCCAGACAAACTTGCTGCCTTGTGCATATATATGGTATAAGATTCCGTTTTGCAAAACCATAAAATGATCCTCGTCAATAGAAACGACATCGGTTACATTTTTAAAACTGGTATTGAACAATTCATTTTCTTCTAATTTACCAGAAATAGAATTGTAGGTGTACCAAGAATTATTAATTAGAAAAAGTATTTCTTTTCGAAACTCAAAAATCTTTATTCCAAAATCATTCTGAATTTTACTTTGCTGCGTGACATTTTCAACTTTCAGCGTATTGTAATTATCATCCAGCAAAACACGATACAAACCACGATAATTATCCGCAGCCCATATTTCATTTTTTTTATTTTGAGCTACATATTTTATGGGTTTTGCAAGATCTTTTATGATTTTATAATGAGACATGTTTGATGGATCATCATAAACCAAAATCCCACTGTAAGTCGACTGGAAATAAGTGTTATTGATGCTGCTTTTAGCCATGTTCCAGCCTCCGCTAACACCATTTATTTTGGTTAAAGTATTGTTTTCGTATGAAAAAGTGCCATCATTATGACCAATAATATATTTTCCGTCAATTAAAGAAATATTCCAGCCCTGCCCTTGCGTATTGGGCATCATATTAAATTTTCCCGAACCGTATTCAAAAATACCGTGATTCGAAGCGATCAAATACCCTTTATTAATTGATGCAACCGCATAAACCGATCCTAAAAGTCCAGAATTATCGTAAAAGAAAGATATTGGGGAATTAACCTCAACATGTGCAATTCCGTTATCTAAACCAACCCATAAATCATTTTCTTTATCCAATCCTAAACTTAGAACCGAATTATTCATTAAAACATTATCGCGTTCAATATTTTTAAATGAATTGGTTTTTAAATCTAAAATGAAAATGCCGCGATTTCCAGTTCCGAAAATTAGTTTTTCATTTTTGACAAATTTCGCCACATTAATTGTAGCCGCTTTTAGAATTTCATTTATAGGATGATCCCAACTTCTCAATCCATTTTTTTCTACAATAAAAACCCCTTTTTTCTGAGTGAAGATATAAGTCTGGTTTTTATATTTTTCTATAGCGTGAACAACAGTATTTTTTAAAACATTCCATCCTTTTGGATTGGCAATATGTTTACCGTTCATTTTATAAATTCCGTCCCTGACAGAAGCAACATACAAATCTTTATCTACGCCAAAACAATACGAAATAAGAAATGGGAATTTAATTTTCTTAATCGTTTTTCCGTTATAAATAAAAACATCATTAAAAGACTGAAAATAAAGCGAACCGTTAAATCTGAAGATTTTCCAGATTTCTTCATTATCCTTTTCATCAAATAGTCTGAGATTTTTGGTAATAGAAACATAATGCATCGTTCCATCTTTTCTATACCAATAGCCAAATTCTTTATAAGAACCAGAATAGATTTTATCGCCTTCAATTAGGATAGATCGAATGATAGTTTTGTTCGGAAGTGTATATTTTTCCCATTTTACGCCGTCGTAGCGAAGCAAATAATGATTATTAGCAAAATACATCGCGTTATCATTTCCCTGTGCCACATTCCAGATCTGATTATCTCCCTGATAATCTGATTTGCTGTAATTTTCGACAAATGGAAGTAATTCTTGTGCTTGAAGTTGTAAAGCGATGAAAAAGAAGAAAACTGATTTAAAAAGTATCGATTTCAAGATATTCGTTTTTAAACCCAAAGATACTCACAAATATTTATTTTTAGGGCAAAAAAAACTCCTCAAGCTTGAGGAGTTTCTTCTGATTATATTTCAAATTTTAATTTTCTAATAACTGATAAACTTGATTAGCAATTTCGTATTCCTCATCTGTCGGAACAACCAGAACTTTTACAATTGAATTTTCAGTATTAATTTCTCTTAATTCTTTTGAACGAATCTGGTTCTTTTCTTTATTAATTTCGATTCCGAAATAATCCATTTCGGTACAAATTAGATTACGCATAAACGAAGAGTTTTCCCCAATTCCGGCAGTAAAAACAATCGCATTTAATCCGTTTAAAGCCGCGGCATAAGCACCAATTGTTTTTCTAATTCTGTAAGCGTTCATTTGCAAAGCCAGCAAACAGTCTTTATTGCCTTTTTCTGCTTCAGATTCGATATCACGTAAATCACTGTATCCAGTGAGTCCAAGCATACCGCTTTGTTTCAGTAAAACAGCGTTTACCTCATCTGGAGTATATCCTAAATTTTTAATCATGTAAAAAATAACCGACTGATCAATATCGCCTGCGCGAGTTCCCATAATTAGACCATTTGAAGGCGAAAATCCCATTGTGGTGTCAATGCATTTTCCATCTTTTATTGCAGCCATGCTACAGCCATTTCCTAAGTGAATGGTAATTATTTTAGAATTGTCTTTTAAATAATTGATCGCCTTTTCAGAAACATATTTATGACTAGTTCCGTGAAAACCGTAAACACGAACTTTATTTTCTGTTAAAAGATAATTCGGAATTGCGTATTTATAAGCCACTTCCGGCATTGTCTGATGGAAAGCCGTATCAAAAACAGCAATTTGCTCTGCTGAACTGAAGATTTCTTCTGCTACGTTAATTCCTTCTAAATTCGCAGGATTATGTAAGGGCGCCAATTCAAAAAGCTGTTTGATTTTTGCTTTTACTTTTTCATCAATTTTTACTGTATCGCTAAAATCGCTTCCTCCGTGCACTACTCGATGTCCTACAGCAGAAATTTCTGAAGTCGATTTAATAACTCCTTTTTCAGCATCCAAAAGCATATTCGCCACTTTCTGCAAACCTACTTTATGATTCGGAATAGCAAGTGTTTCTTCGCGAGAAGTCGTTGCTGTTTTAAAGGTTATATTTGAAGTTTCTAATCCAATTCTATCAATCATTCCAGAACAAATTACTTCGTTTTCTGGCATTATCATTAATTGGTATTTAATTGAAGAACTTCCTGAGTTTATAATTAATATTTTCATTTTTATTTAAAGATGCTAAGTTTCTAAGGTGCTGAGTTTTTTAAAGACTCAAAACTTTCTATTTTTTATTTTCAATATCACGAATTAAAATTGAAATAAAGGCAATTTTTTAAGGCATAGTAAATTCATAATTTACCATTAACAATTCACAATTATTTACATTCCCTGAGCCTGAATTGCCGTAATCACAACTGTATTGATAATATCGTCAACGGTACAGCCACGGCTCAAGTCGTTTACAGGCTTATTTAAACCTTGTAACATTGGCCCGATTGCCAAAGCTCCAGTTTCTCTTTGAACGGCTTTATAGGTATTATTTCCTGTATTTAAATCAGGAAAAATCAATACGCTTGCTTGTCCTGCTACTTCAGAATCTGGCATTTTGCTTTTTCCAACGCTTAAATCGACTGCCGCATCATACTGAATTGGCCCTTCGATCTTTAAATCGGCTCTTTTTTCTTTTACAATTGACGTAGCTGTTCTTACTTTATCAACCTCATCTCCTTTTCCTGATGATCCAGAAGAATACGAAAGCATCGCAATTTTTGGTTCGATTCCGAAAGCTAAACTGGATTCAGCGGAAGAAATCGCAATTTCTGCCAATTGTTCAGCTGTTGGGTTCGGATTAATGGCACAATCTCCAAAAACAGAAACTCTGTCTTCTAAACACATGAAAAATACAGAAGAAACGACAGACGAATTTGGTTTGGTTTTAATGAATTGCAACGCTGGTAAAATCGTATGCTGAGTCGTGTGCGCTGCCCCAGAAACCATTCCGTCTGCGTGGCCTTTATACACCATCATAGTTCCGAAATACGAAACATCTTCCATTAAATCTCTTGCCATGGTGATACTTACATTTTTGGCTTTTCTCAGCTCGTAATACGTATTGGCGTAATCTTCATACATTTCAGATTCAATCGGATTGATGATATTTACTTTAGAAAAATCAAATGTAAGTCCGAGCTCGGCAACTTTACTTTCTATTTGTTTTTTGTCTCCAATAATCGAAATATCAACCACATCCATATCTAGCAATCTTGATGCTGCAGCGATAATTCGGTCATCATTTCCTTCTGGCAGCACAATATGTTTTCTATGCAATTTAGCTCTTTTAACCATATTGTATTGAAACATTTTTGGCGTCATGCCTTCTGCCACAAACGTAATCACTCGTTGAGATAACGCTTCAATCTTAACATATTTTTCAAATGTATTAATTGACGTTTCAATTTTGTGAGTATTGTTGGCGTAGATTTGCGATTTTATCGAACCTATTTTATTGGTAATATGGTAAGTACCGCCATCAACAGCAATAATTGGAACGACAGGCGAAAGTCCTTCAATAAGTTTTAAAATACTTTCTTCAGGCACAATATTTCCAGTCAGGATAATCCCCGAAATAGTTGGATAATTCGCTGATTCATTCGCTTGTAAAGCGCCTAAAATAATATCAGAACGGTCTCCTGGAGTGATTACCAAAGCATTGTCATTCAAATGAACCAGATAATTATGCAATTGCATTGCTCCAACGCTGTAATGCCCAATCTCGTTATTTAGATAATTTTCGCCAAAAAGCACTTCTGCATTCAGTTCGTGAACAATTTCCTGCATCGTCGGATTATTCAAACTCGATATAAGCGGAATGGTATTAATCAACACATTTGATGGTAAACTCTTTTGTAAGCTAGTAGTTACCAGCTCAATATTTTCTGGCTGCACTTTATTAGCAAAAACCGATAAAACTTCAACCTCTTTTATTTTGAAAGAATCATAAACCAAATACAAACTGTCTAAAAGTTCTTCCAAAGTTTTACCAACTCCGGAACCTACAATTATAGTCGGAATTCCGAGGTTTTTTGCAATTAAAACATTCAAATCTAGTTCGATTGAAGTTCCTTCTCCGGTAAAACTTGTTCCTTCAACCAAAACGAAATCAAAGCGTTCCTCGAGCTTTTTATATTTTTCGATTATCGTGTCGAGAACCTCTCCTATTTTACCTTTATTCTTTTTCTTGATTAATTTGCTTTTGGTAATAGCATACGCATCTTCAAACTGAATATCAAGGTTAAAATACGACAAAACAGTCTCAATATGATTGTCTACCTCCCCATCAACAAAATCTTCGATTATAGGTCTAAAATACCCTACTTTGGCTGTTTTACCAATTAAGATGCTCATCAGCCCAAGCGTGATAATCGATTTACCGCTATTATGGTCACTAGTGGCTATATATATTGCTTTACTCATAACTATTTATATTTTCTTTCTAAATACATTTTATATACGATAATTCTTTTTACGGCTTTCAAAAATTAAAACCAGCGTCGTTTTTTGAAATATATAATTAAGGCTATTACCAGCAGAAACATTACTCCCATAACCACAAAATAGCCGTTTTCCATTTTAAGTTCGGGCATGTTTTCAAAGTTCATACCATACACGCCAACAATAAAAGTAAGAGGAATAAAGATAGCTGAAATAATCGTCAGCGTTTTCATGATTTCGTTCATTTTTCGGCTTTGTTCCGAAAAATAAAAGTTAGAAGCACTTTCTAAAGCACTCATATCCGATTCTATTTGCTCTAAGAGTTCTAAACTCTTTTGGTGCAGTCTGATAAAATAATTGAATGTTTCTTTCTGAATTAATCCGTTATTATCGTCGTCGTCTTTTTTCGTTTTCAGATAATAAAGCGAATCTCGAAGCGGAACAATGGAACGTTTTAGAAAATTTAGATTATCACGGTGATTTTCAATTTTCTCTAAAATTATGGGTTTTGCATCGCTTTTAGTCAAATTGATCAAATCTTCGATTTTGTCTTCTTCATCCTCCAAGGTGATATAGAAATTTTCCATTACAGCATCTAAAAGCAAATACAAGAGATAATCTACCTTTTTGGTTCTAACAATTCCTGCGTGCGTACGCAAACGCTCCCGAATGTGTGTGAAAAAGTCGCTTCGTTTTTCTTGAAACGAAATTAAGATTCCGTCTTTCAAAATAAAACTTAATTGTTCAACACTAATATTATCCGAATATTCAGAAGGCAACAACGATTTTATATTGAAGAACAGAACGTTTTGCTGTTCTTCCAATTTCGTTCTTTTACTCGTGTTTAAAATATCGGCTAGAAGAAAATCATCTAATTTAAAATGAGAACCGATTGTTTTGATAAGATTGATATCATTAAGCCCGTGAATATTGAGCCAATTGCTTTTAGAATAATCAAAACAAGAATTAAGAGCCAAGGCGGTAAACTTATCGTATTCGACAACATCTGCATCATTATACACAAAAAGTTGCATCTCTGTTTCGTGATCTTTATGCGCTCCAGTATACTCTAAAGTAATGTGTTGCAACTTACGCCCCTTCTTGTATTTAATCTTTCTCATTCATGAAAATTTACAATAGTAATATTACGAAAAAGAATCCGAACAGGAAATGACATTTATCAGTTTGAGTACAATAATTTAATCAACAAATAGTTGTAAAAGTAAGAATTGTTTTACTTTTGATTTTAATTTACTATTATGTAGTTAAATATGAAAACGCCATTAAAATTATCAATACCTAATCGATGCCATGAGAATTGGTCAAAAATGACTCCAACTGAAAAAGGAAGATTTTGCAGTATCTGCAAAAAAAATGTTTATGATTTTACGAAAGCATCAGATTTAGAAATCATTACGGCTTTTAATGAAAATGAAAACTTGTGCGGTCGTTTTAAAACCTCTCAATTAAATAGAGATCTTTTGACTCATCAACAAAAAAGATCTTTTTGGCTAATGACCGCCACATCAGTCATTGCATTATTAGGACTAGGAAATTATACTGCAAAGGCTCAAGGTGGAGCAAGACCAATACCTGCAGGACATGATGTTTGTTCCAGTAATGTAAATGTAATAGCTATAATAAAACCACAAATGATTTTACTAAATACCAACCAACATGTAAGCGAAGATTCTACTATAACAATTATTGATCCCTCTAATTCATTGGAATTGCTTACCGCTGAAGAAAACCAAATCTGTTCTGGTTCTCTTTACAACATCCATCAAGCGCCATTACCCAATATGTATGTTAAGAATGAAAGAACGGGAATAGTTGCAAAAACCGATAGTATTGGACGCTTTTCCTTATCTGTCAAAAAAGATGATGTATTGTTTTGTTCGGATAATGAAAATTTCGATGTTAAAAATAAAGACTTCTATATTTCTGATGAAGGAATTATATCAAAAAAAGTAAATATAAGCGCAGCCGTATATTACGTGGAACTTTCAATTCACAAAAAAGAAGAAAACGAATTAGAAGAAAATACAAATGAATAATACGCAATTTAAAATATCAATCCCTGAACCTTGCCATGAGAATTGGAACAAAATGACTCCAACTGAAAAGGGAAAATTCTGCAGTGTCTGCCAAAAAAATGTTTATGATTTTAGAAAATCCACAGATTTAGAAATCATTAGGACTTTTAATGAAAATGAAAACTTGTGCGGACGTTTTAAGAATTCTCAATTGAACAGAAATCTTCTAATAAAACAGAAAAGAAAATCTTTTTTGGCGGTAGGCATTGCTTCAGTTATCACTTTCTTTGGATTTGGAAACCATTCTGTAAAATCTCAAGCTATTCTTGCTATATCGCAAAAAAGCTCTTCAGAAGCTATAAATGGGCAATTTACTATAAATTTACCTAAAGAAGTATTTATTAAAATGGAATTCAGCCAAGAACGCACAGTAATCAAAAGAGAATTTTCTAAAAACTTTTTTATTCTAGAAATCTCTTATAAAAATCCCTCCAAAGATAACGAAGTTGCTAAATACTCAGGTTTTTTATATGATGAAGATGACTTACCATTAACAGATATCTATATTACCAATAAAAGAACTCACGCTAGGACAAGAACTGATAAAAAAGGACAATTCTCTATGTCAGTCAAAGATAAAGACATTTTATACTGTTCTCATAAGAAATTAACCGAGGGTGCTGAATTAGATGAAAACATAATCGAACCTATAATTATAAATCTACAATAACCAGAATTTAGATTAATAAAAACAAATGGATAATCAATTTAAAATATCAATCCCTGAATCTTGCCATGAGAATTGGGACAAAATGACTCTAACTGAGAAAGGAAAATTCTGCAGTCTGCCAAAAAAATGTTTATGATTTTAGAAACTCGACAGATTTAGAAATCATTACCACATTTAATGAAAATGAAAACTTGTGCGGACGTTTTAAGAATTCGCAATTGAACAGAAATCTTCTAATAAAACAGAAAAGAAAATCTTTTTTGGCGGTAGGCATTGCTTCAGTTATCACTTTCTTTGGATTTGGTAATCATTCCGTAAAAGCTCAAACTACTGTGACTCAACCTGTATTTTATGGATATACAAGCGGACCTGGCACTCTAGTCCCTCATTATGACCCATTTAACACTATACTACTACTTAAGGAATACAGTATAGTGATTAAAAGAGAATTTTCTAAAAACTCTTTTATTTTAAAAATCTCAAGTAAAACTTACTCAGAAGACAAAGAAAATGTTTATTATTATTCAGGAGTTCTTTATAATGAAAACATATCACCTTTAACACATATCTATATTACAAATAAAAGAACCCACGCTAGGACAAGAACCGATAAAAAAGGACAATTCTCAATGTCGGTCAAAGACGAAGACATTTTATACTGTTCTCATAAGAAATTTATTGCGGGTGATAAATTGGATAAAAACATAATCGAACCTATAATTCTAAATATAGAATAATCAGAATTAAATTAACAAAAAAACCGAGCCATTTCTGACTCGGTTTCATATTGAATTGTAAAGACGCACTGCTGTGCGTCTCTACGAGTAAATTATTTTACCTCTTCGAATTCAACGTCTTCAACATTGTCTCCAGAAGACTGCTCTTGTTGTGGAGCAGCTTGTTGACCTTCACCTCCTTGAGCGTACATTGCTTCTGTAGCTGTTTTCCAAGCTGCATTTACATTGTCTAATCCTTTTTGAATTGCATCAAGATCCTGAGATTGGTGAGCCATTCTCAATTCAGTTAAAGCGTATTCGATAGCTGTTTTTTGCTCATCTGTCAATTTATCTCCTAACTCTTTCAATTGAGATTCAGTTTGGAAAATAGTACTGTCAGCTTCGTTTAATTTCTCAGCTCTTTCTTTTGCGATTCTGTCAGCATCAGCGTTAGCTTCAGCATCTTTCTTCATTTTTTCGATTTCTTCAGCTGTTAATCCAGAAGAAGCTTCGATACGGATATCGTGAGATTTCCCTGTTCCTTTGTCAGTTGCAGAAACTTTGATGATACCATTCGCATCGATATCGAAAGTTACCTCGATTTGAGGAACTCCTCTTGGTGCTGGCGGGATACCATCTAAGTGGAAACGACCGATAGTTTTGTTATCAGCAGCCATTGCTCTTTCTCCTTGTAATACGTGGATTTCAACAGATGGTTGAGAATCAGCAGCAGTAGAGAATACTTGAGATTTTTTAGTTGGGATAGTTGTGTTAGACTCGATTAATTTAGTCAATACACCACCCATAGTTTCGATACCTAAAGAAAGAGGTGTTACGTCAAGTAACAATACATCTTTTACATCTCCAGATAAAACTCCACCTTGAATAGCAGCTCCAATAGCAACAACCTCATCAGGGTTAACACCTTTAGAAGCTTTTTTACCGAAGAATTTCTCCACTTCGTCAGCGATTCTTGGCATACGAGTAGAACCTCCTACAAGGATTACCTCGTCAATATCAGATGTAGATAAACCTGCATCTTTTAATGCTTTAGCAACTGGCTCCATAGAACGTTTTACTAAAGAATCTGATAATTGCTCAAATTTAGCTCTAGATAATTTTTTCACTAAGTGTTTTGGTCCAGAAGCAGTAGCAGTTACGTAAGGCAAGTTGATTTCTGTTTCAGCAGAAGAAGATAATTCAATCTTAGCTTTCTCAGCAGCTTCTTTTAAACGCTGTAATGACATTGGGTCTAAACGTAAATCAATTCCTTCTTCAGATTTGAATTCGTCAGCTAACCAGTCAATAATAACTTGGTCAAAATCATCACCACCTAAGTGAGTATCACCATTTGTAGATAATACTTCAAATACACCGTCTCCTAATTCAAGAACAGAGATATCAAAAGTACCTCCACCTAAATCGTAAACAGCAATTTTTTGATCATTTCCTTTTTTATCTAATCCGTAAGCAAGTGCAGCAGCAGTTGGCTCGTTGATAATACGCATAACTTTAAGACCAGCGATTTCTCCAGCTTCTTTAGTAGCTTGACGCTGAGCATCGTTAAAGTATGCAGGAACTGTAATAACTGCCTCAGTTACTGTTTGACCTAAATAGTCTTCAGCAGTTTTTTTCATTTTTTGAAGTGTCATTGCAGACAATTCTTGAGCAGTGTATAAACGACCGTCAATATCCACACGTGGAGTATTGTTGTCACCTTTTACAACACTGTAAGGAACTCTTTTTGCTTCTTCTTGAGTTTCAGCAAAAGTGTGTCCCATAAAACGTTTAATAGAAGCAATCGTTTTTGTAGGATTCGTTACTGCTTGTCTTTTTGCAGGATCACCTACTTTAATTTCTCCACCTTCAACAAAAGCGATGATAGATGGTGTAGTTCTTTTTCCTTCTGCGTTAGGGATAACAACTGCTTCGTTACCTTCCATTACAGAAACACAAGAGTTCGTCGTACCTAAGTCAATTCCGATTATTTTACCCATTTTTTATATATTTAATTTTTGATTTAATTTCAAACTCATGTGGCATAAGTCAATCTTTGTGCCAATATAAAAAACTAAAGTAATTTGTCAGTTTTAGCGCCAATGCCTTAAAGTTCATCTGACAACATGACATTTCCAAAGACTGACAGACAACTTTTAAGGAAGTTTATATGTCATTAACTAACAACTGTAAATCTGTCAATTTCCCTTTATTTTTAGTGATATTTTTTTAACTCTAATATTTCTATAAGTAGAACCAATCCTACAAATGTTTAGAGATTTAAACTACAATAAAATAAAAGCACATAAAATATCTTTGAAAAATATAAAATCTAGAACTTGCCAAAAAACACAGAGTTGGTTTCTTTGATGTTAGCAGTAACAATGGAGAAATATTATTTCCAAACAATTAAAAAAGAAGAATGGATTTAATAAAAACGATAATAAATAAAATTTGAAATTGAACAATATATGATGACTTTAATTTATATTTTATTATTCGGATTTGGAATAATAGGTTTTATAATTGCCTTTTTAAAAAAAATAAAAAAGGATATTTCAAAGTCGGAAATCATAATGGTATTCGCCTATATCCTTTCTTTAGTACTAATGCTTATTGGCTTTAGCATTCATGACAATCAATATTATATTGCTGTTGATCCAATTGCAGATGAATGCTACATTCCATTTGGTGATCAACATATAATTACATTAATCTTTTATTTTATTGCTTTTAATGCATCCATTCTTTTGATTTGGTTGAAAAATGGAAACCTGCCACCTCTTACAAAAGTTTTATCATTAAGCTTTTTTATTATTGGGATAATTATTAATTTTTGCGTTCTATTACAAATATCAGAACATAATACTGAAAGTCTCACATATGGATATTCAAGACATTTCTATTTTTTCATATTTGCACCGATTTTAAGCATCATAATTTCTACTTTTCTTTTATTAGATATTGTAGAAAACGAAATGATGAATGCAAATGAAATGGTGTATTCAAATAAATTTCTAAATAAATTAAATGCGTTTCTAGCTCAAAAAAGCAACTTATCGACTTGGAGTATTATTTTAATAATTCCAATTTTACTGGTTGTAACAGTTATTTTAATTTTATTTGGACAAGATTCAGATTCACTCATAAAAGCATTTACAGAAACTACAACTTGGAGATTTTCTCAAAAAATGCACCCTCCAATTTTAGACCATAATGGACATTACTTATGCACAATTGCAGTAGCAGGAAATCCAAAAATTGTCAAACCTATAAGATTCGGAAAAAGACATGGAAAAATAATAATAGTAAATCGACAGCTATTAATTGCAAATGCGTTTGAAGAAATGATAGAAAATATATCTCCAAAAATTCATCAATTGATTCGTAAAAATTATGACAAATACGGATATAATTTATCGAAAAAAATTAACACTGAAAAAATGTCTAATTTAACCTATATACTAATGAAACCTTTAGAATGGATATTTTTGATAAGTTTATACCTTATTTGCGAAAAGCCTGAAGAGAGAATCAATAAACAGTATCGAATATAAAAGTCAACTTAAATATCTGCTACAGCTGATCTTACAAAGGTTTAATCAGTATCGTAAAGCATTATGACAACATTACATTTTTATAGCCTAACATTCATGCATATCTCTCCGATGCAATTGATGTATTTAGTGGATTTGGGGCAAATGATTTCTTGAACTTAAAAGTAAATTAAAATAAAAAGTTGCATGCATTTATAGGTTGGCAGTAATGTAACTATGTTAAAGCGCTTCTTGACGAAATAATCAAGTAAATACTAACTAACTAACTAACTAACTAACTAACTAACTAACTAACTAACTAACTAACTAACTAACTGCAAAAGCCAATTTAGCTATAAACATTGTACTCTTAATAAATTCATTACAAGCAACTTTACTGAGTTTTGAGACATTTGTTTTTTAAAGATTAACAAAAATGACATTATTATATGACAAATTGGATTGACTTAAGTATAAATGCAAGAATCGCATTATGCCTACTATGTACAGAAGCTATGATTCCTCGACTTGAAGAGATTATGGAAAAATACCCTGACTATAAAAACTACCCTAAAGGAAAACAGCAAATCAATGAAATACTAGACTTTGCTTGGAATAATCTACAAAAAAAAGAACATGTTGACTGGTCACAAATGTACTCTCTTTGTAATGAAGGCTATGGCTGGACAGATGATGTTAAATTTGGAGGATATGGCTATTTTGATTTTGTTTTACATTTGAATTGCAATAATAGTGATGATGAAATTCTCATATCAAATTCTTTTATTTATTGCTACTATTATGCAATGTATCATTATGCAAAACGACAAAAAGAAAAACATCTTCCACAAGATATGGAATGGTTTGAAATGGAAGGAAGTGAAGAAGAAATGTTTTTGTATATAGATAATGCCATAAATCTATTTATATCTTCTTTAGAACAAGAAAAAATTCAAGTTTTAAAGAGAGAATTATATAAATACCACTGCTTTAGTGAATCTAATCCATATGGTAAATATCTTAAAAAAGAAGAGGCATTAATGATGTATAATTCAATATAATCTCTGTCATTATAATTTAATCTTCTGCCTTTTAGAATAAAAATAAGCTTAACTTTATCTTTTAAATTTCTTGTTTTAATTCTAAAAAAATGACTTCAGAAATTTTTACCACAACGCCAAATTCAGAAATCGTAACCACACGAGTTCTGAACTATCCGCAAGAATTGGTTTTCAAAGCGTGGAGCGATCCTGAGCATTTGAAAAATTGATGGGGTACAAACGGTTTTACCAATACTTTTCATGAGTTTGATTTTTGCGAAGTCGGAAAATGGAGCTTCATTATGCACCGTCTAGAGGAAATTATGCCAACGAATGTAAATTCATCAAAATAGAAAAAACCAAATTTTACTGCCTTGTTGCCTGAAAACATTAATCAAAATTGCTGTTTTCAAATCTTAGCCACTTTTGAAATTAACGCCTAAAACTAGGCTAAAATTATTTCCACATTATATAATCAAGGCATCACAGTTCCTCCGTTATTTACAATTGCATTCGAAATTATGAATCCGTTTTTTTTAAGTGTTGCTCCAGCGTTTACTGTAATTTGACCAGATCCAAAAGCGTTGACATGACCCGCTGTTAATGTTCCCGCATTCACAATTGTATTTCCTGAATAAGTATTATTACCTGAAAGTGTTGTTGCACCAGCACCGCTGAAAATTAATTCGCCAGAACCAGTTATTATCTGTCCAATTAAAATATCTGTATCTTTGTTGTCAATAGTGCCTCCGCCCGATTGTACTGAGAAACTCACAAATGTAGCGGCAGGAATATCAGTAGGTTTCAGTATTCCTCCATTTAAATTTATAAAGTAGTTTCGATAAGGTTTAATCGTTAAACTTTTAAATTCAAAAACCCCTCCCTCATTAACATTAAAATAAGCAGTTGGAACAGAATCCACCCATCCTAAATAAAGAATATTAGTTTTTAGCGTGCTATTCGTAATATTTACATAGTTGGTTGCCCATTTGTATAGTTGGAATGTACCTGTTACATTTATACTGCCCCCTGTCATATTTATTGTGTTAAGATTATTTGAAGAGCCTCCAGACGTAGAATGCCCCAGATCTAATGTTCCTGGAATAGTTATAGTACCGCCAGACATATTTAATATTGCCCTGCTATTACTGGCATTATTTTGAAACATATAATAATTGGCTATGTTATAAATTCCAGCAGTAATATTTTGAGTTATTATAGAATTGTTAGTCAAATTTAAGTAAATATCTCCCGAAGTAGGATATGCTATAGCACCTGTAATATTTGCGCCTCCATTGAGAGTGGTGTTTCCCGCATTAAACCAAAAATGACCATTAGTACTATTGATAGGACCATTAAATATTTGAGGTGATGACGAATTCCAATTAAATGTACACCCATACTGATTTGTAATTGTTCCCGAATAAGTACCGCTGCCTAAAACTGAAGTTCCTGATATAGAAAAATTATTAGAAGAATTTCCCATGACAATATTTCCATCAAACGAATTGTTGCCTTTAAAAACGGTACTTGAATTATCTGTGAGATTTAAAGTTCCATCTCCTGAAATTGGAACATCTATTGTTACTGTTCCTCCAGAAGACCTAATATATCCAGAAGAACCAGTGGCAACTTCAATTGGATTAGTGGTCCAATTAACATTACCAGAAAAATAGAGTCCACCACCCTTCATTGTAATAGTACCCGTTCCTAAATTAGCAGTATTTGCGAAAATATATCCCCCTAGCAGAGTTGTTCCTCCAGAAAAACTGTTATTTATATTTGTAATAGTAGACTTTGTCCCATCTCCACCTCCACTATAACTCATATTTCCAGCTACTTGCACTATTAATGAACCAGCACCCATTATCGGATTTGACAATACCTGCGAGCCCTTCACAACATTCCAATATAACGCAGACCCATTGGCAATATTAATTGTAGATGTTGTAGCCAAACTACCTGCAGTTCCGTTTCCTAGCTGTAGAACACCCTTATTAATTAAAGTATTTCCCGTATAAGTATTATTTCCTGAAAGTATTAAGGTTCCCTTTCCTTTTTTATCTAAAATATTAGTCCCTGTAAATACAGATGAAATACTTGGCGTTAAACTATCTGCAACAAAAACGCTTAAGGTGTCTTTACAGGTAGACTGAATTGACTGTCCGGCTATGCTAAAATTCCCGTTGGCTGCAGGATAAAAAGAGATAGATTTTATAGAATTCATTGGTACACTTAATGTAACTGTTCCTGCAGCCCCAACTGTATTTTTCCCGCCGAAGACAGCATTTTTACAAGCCGCCCATTTTGAATCTGTTTTTCCTTTATTGCTTGTCCAAAGAATAGAAGAAGCTAGCAAGGTAGCTGAACCATTGTCTATCTGATTATTAAAAGGACCTACATCCCACACTAGCGTATCAGATGTTTTTGAAGATTGATTTAATATCCAAAATTGTTGCTGTGGTGTTTGCGAGACTACTTTTTGCAAACACAGAAAAAACATCAACATAATGATTTTAAAATACTTAAAGTTTCTCATAACACATTTTTCTTACAACAAAAGTAATTTATTTCTTTTTATGATTCTATGATAATAATCAGTTTCAAATAACTGATAGTCATTTACTTATTTGCAGTTAACAACATTTTTAGAACATTACTCTGTATATTGAACAATTCAATGTCAATAATTTCTTTTTTGAATTTTAAGCGTAACTTTATCTTTCAAATTAATATTCATTTTAAAAACCAAAAAAATGACTTCAGATATTCTAACCACAACGCCCGATTCAGAAATTGTAACCACACGAGTTCTGAATTTCCCTCAAGAATTGGTTTTCAAAGCTTGGAGTGATCCCGAACATTTAAAAAACTGGTGGGGACCAAAAGGTTTTACCAATACTTTTCATGAGTTTGATTTTTGCGAAGGCGGAAAATGGAGCTTCATAATGCACGGTCCAGAAGTTGGAAATTATGCCAACGATTGTGAATTTATTAAAATAGAAAAACCAAATCTTATTGCTTGGAAACGTCATTCGAAACCGCTTTTTCAAATCTTAACCACTTTTGAAACTATTGCTGAAAACCAGACCAAAGTTATTTTTAAAATGCTTTTTGAAACTGAAGATGAATGCCAAAAATTGAAGCCGTATGTTGTAGATAAAAACGAAGAGAACTTTGATAAATTGGAAGTTGAATTATCTAAAATGCACCTTTAAAATCTTTTTTTAGCACTAATTTTGCAAAAACTATATCACAACATTTGCTGGGGCGTTTAGTGTAATTTTAAACAAACTTTTACAACATCAATGACTAAGAATACAATTAAAAAAAGATTAAAAAAGATTTTACCAAACAGACTTTTTGTTTTAAAAAGAAATTACACAAATTATAAGGTAAAACAAGCTGGCAGAAAACAAAAAGAATATGAATTTGATGCGATTTTTAGTGTGGGTAATGCCTGTCGACCAGCATATTATTTGAAGAAACATGAATTAAGACTCTATGCAAATCCATTGGACTGGATGATGGATTACTCTTTAGAAACTGCCGCTAACTTATATAAATCAAAGTTTAATAATTTTTTTATTAATTTTTCAAGTGATGAGCAAAAATCAAATTGGTTTATTGATATTGAAAATAACGTCACTTCAATTCATTATCAAGAAATTGAAAATGAAAACAGAGCATTTAATGAGAAAATGAAAAAACGTTTTGGCAAGGTGAACCAAAAATTAACGAAAGCAAATAAAATTTGTTTTATCTCCCAAAGAAATGAAAACCAAGCTAATTTTATTGATTTTTTAACCAAAATGGGCAACCTTTATTCTGGACAGATAACTTTTATAAACATAAAACATAACGAAGAAATAGATGGAATTATTTTGCCCGTTAAATGCAATAGAAAAAAAATCTCTGAAAGACTAGAATTAATTGAGTATGAATTCAATGATATTCATCCAAATGGTAACGATAAGAAATTTAATGCTGATTTCTGGATCGGAAACATTAACTTATGGGATCAGATAATTGAAAAAATCCATATAAAGACGAGTTTTATATCTTACCTCTTAAAAAGTGATTCCGTATAAATTTTATGGATACAAAATTTCGATTTGTTTTTTATTCGTAATTTCGGTTTTTCAATAAAATACAATATTAAAATGGCTTCATTTATAAAAGAAATATCTTTTCGCTGGTCAGATCTTGACCCTAATTTTCATGTTCGTCACAGTGCTTATTACGATTTTGGCGCACAGCATCGTATCGAAATTCTAGAAGAATTGGGTTTAACTTTAAAAGTAATGCAAACGCAAGGTTTTGGTCCTGTTTTGTTTAGAGAAGAATGCGTTTTCAGAAAAGAACTAAAACTTTCAGACAAAATATTCATTCATACCAAAACTTCAAAAATGAAAGCGGATGCTTCTCGCTGGTCAATTATTCACGAGTTCCGAAGAGAAGATGATACCCTTTGCGCAACAATCACAGTGGACGGTGCGTGGATGGACACAAAATTGCGCAAACTTGCGTCTCCAACACCAGATATTGCCATTGAAGCATTGAGTATTTTTCCAAAAAGCGATGACTTTATCGGATTATAAACAATACCATTTATTTAACTTTATAAATCCCAAAAACAAAATTTAAATTGTTTTTGGGATTTTTTTAAGATTTTAAGCTTTGTTTTAAAAATGGTTCGGTTTAACTTTATGAATCGTAAAAACAAATGACTTTAAAATGAAAATCTTAAAACTATTACTCCTCCTCATTCCCTGCTTAAGTTTTGGCCAACAGGGAAATATAAAAGCTCTAGATATTAACTTAAGCAATTACGAATATCCATTTCCTGTTCATTTTATCGAATTGAGCAATCAGCGTCAATATTTAAAAATGAGTTATATGGATATCATTCCAGAAAACTACAATCAGAAAAATATCGTTTTACTGCACGGGAAAAATTTCAATGGCGCTTATTGGGAAACTACTATTAAAGCCTTGACAAAAGAAGGCTTTCGCGTAATTATTCCGGATCAGATTGGCTTTGGAAAATCTACAAAACCAGACAATTTTCAATACACCTTTCAACAATTAGCTGAAAACACCAAAAAACTTTTAGATCATTTAGGAATTCAAAAAACGACCATTTTAGGACATTCTATGGGCGGAATGCTCGCCACTCGTTTTGCATTGATGTATCCTGAAACCACAGAAAAATTAGTTTTAGAAAATCCGATTGGTTTGGAAGATTGGAAATTAGTCGTTCCCTACAAACCTGTTGACTGGTGGTATGAATCGGAATTAAAACAGAATTACGAAGGCATTAAAAAATACCAAATGGCAAATTATTATGACGGAAAGTGGAATGCCGATTATCAAAAATGGGCTGAGCTTGGCGCTGGCTGGACAACCGCTCCAGACTATGCCCGCGTTGCCTGGAATTCGGCTCTTTTGTACGACATGATTTTTACACAGCCTGTTTTGTATGAATTTAAAAACATCAAATGTCCGACATTATTGATTATCGGAACTAGAGATAAAACGGCTTTAGGAAAACCATTGGTTTCTGAAGAAGTGAGAAAAACAATGGGGAATTATGCTGAACTGGGTAAAAAAACTCAGAAAGCAATTCCGAATGCTAAACTGGTTGAAATTCCAAATACTGGACATTTGCCACATATCGAATCTTTTGATTCGTTTATAAAATCATTAATTGTATTTTTGAAATAAAAACTCTTTCTTCTTTGCCACGAATTACACAAATTTACACGAATTAATTTTTTCTTTTAGTTAAATAAAATTAGTGCTAATTTGTGTAATTCGTGGCAAAAACTAACTTATAAACTATAAAAATTATGTTTACAATCGAACAAATAAAAGAAGCGCATGCAAAAGTAAAATCTGGTGCAGATTTTCCAAATTATATTCAAGATCTTATCATTTTAGGCGTAAAAGGTTATGACACTTTTGTACATGACGGAAGCACAGTTTATTACGGCTTAAATAATTATACCGTTGCGGCTGAAGAAAAATATCCTGAAATTAAAGTAGCTGATTTTGCAAATAAAGAACTTTTTATAGAAAATTTGGTAAAACATCAGCATGGCGAAACCGATTATATGACTTTCTGTAATCACTGCGCACAAAATGGAATTGCCAAATGGCGAGTTGATATTATTGAAATGACCTGCACTTATTTTGACAAATCGGAACATGAAATTTTAATTGAAAAAATTCCTGTTTAACCATTTATTAAATGATCATTTTCAGCCAAAACCACAAAACTTTTTTTCAAAGAAGCATTTTACTTTTACTTTTAGTTATTACTTTCTTTGGCTTTTCTCAAAAGAAAAAAGAAAATCCAAAATTTAAAGTCATTGCTTTTTATACCGCAAAAAACGATCAGGCACATATTAGTTTTGTGCATGAAGCGAATAAATATTTCCCGAAATTGGCAAAAGAGAATCATTTTCAATACGATTCAACTAGCAATTGGGATAATTTAAACGCTAAGTTCCTGGCGAAATATCAAGTTGTTTTATTTTTGGATACACGTCCTGAGAAAAAAGAACTGCGCGAAGCCTTTCAAAAATATATAGAAAATGGCGGCAGTTTTATTGGTTTTCATTTTTCAGCATTTGCTTTAAACGATTCGAGTTATCCGCAAGATTGGAACTGGTATCACAATACTTTCTTAGGTTCTGGCGAATACGGAAGCAATACTTGGCGGCCAACTTCGGCAGTTTTACGAGTAGAAAATCTGCATCCTGTGACCCAAAATCTGCCTAAAACCTTTACTTCTGCTCCAAACGAATGGTACAGATGGTCGAATGATTTAACCAAAAATCCAGATATCGAGATTTTATTAGCAATTGACGAATCTAGTTTTCCTTTAGGAACTGGTCCAAAAGCGCATGAAATCTGGCATAGCGGTTATTATCCTGTGGTCTGGACGAATAAGAAATATAAAATGCTGTACGTAAATATGGGACATAATGATATCGATTATGAAGGCGGAACGAACAAAACCTTGTCCCACACTTTTGAAAACAAAGTACAAAGTCAGCTGATTTTGAATGCTTTGCTTTGGCTTGGAAATTTAAAGAAAAAATAAAAATGGCTTCAATTTCTCCTATATTTAACGCCCAAGAATTATTTGAACTAAATTCTTCAAAAATCATTTTAGTTGATGCTCGAGCTAGCGCAAATACTTTTGAAAACTATCAAAAAGAACATTTAAAAGGCGCTCGTTTTGTTGATTTAAATCGTGATTTGGCTGCAATTCCAAAAGATCCTGCAGATGGAGGAAGACATCCTTTGCCTTCACCTGAAGCATTTGCAAAAACTCTTTCAGCTTTAGGAATATCGCCTTCAGATCATGTAGTGGTTTATGATGATAAAAACGGTTCGAATTTCGCAGCCAGATTCTGGTGGATGATGCGCGCAATCGGGCATGAGAAAATTCAGGTTTTAAACGGCGGTTATCAAGCTGCAATTCAAGCTGGTTTCCCAACAAATTCTGGAATTAAGACTTTTGAAAAAACAACATATCCTTCGCAGGAATGGAAATTAGCTTTAGCCGATATTGAAGAAGTCGAAAAAGCTCGTAAAAGCAATCAAAACATTGTAATTGATGTTCGTGATAAAAACCGTTATGAAGGCATAACAGAACCTTTAGATTTAATTGCAGGGCATATTCCTGGATCTGTAAATATTCCGTTAACGGAAAATTTAGACGAAAACGGATTGTTTAAATCTGCTGATGAATTGGCTGAAAAATATAAAACTGTAATCGGACATATAAAACCAGAAAATACAATTGTTCATTGCGGTTCGGGCGTTACCGCTTGTCACACTTTATTAGCCATGGATTACGCCAGACTTCCAATTCCGAAGTTATATGTGGGTTCTTGGAGCGAATGGTCAAGAAATGACCGCGAAATAGCAACAAAAAAATAAAAAAATGCCACAGATTAACGATTAAAAGATTAATCATTCGAATCTTTTAATCTGTATCAAAAAAACTGATCTTTTACAATACATTCAAATTTAAAAATACAACATGCAGCACTGGGATATACTTTTGTCCAATCAAGTAAATAAAAAAGCTTTTATAGACGCTTTACTTGCAGGCGAAGCAAAAGGAGATTTAGCCGTTTTTAATAACCAAAAAGGAATTCTTTTCTCTGATATTGCAATCGAGAAATTCATCGAAAAAGAGTTTCAATATGACAGCGTGGAAGCTTCAACAACTTCAAACCGACAACTGCGAACTTTTTCTTCTGGAGAACGAAAAAAAGAATTTCTGCGCTACTGTATTGACCAAAAACCTGATTTCATTATTTTCGACAATCCGTTTGATCACTTGGATCAGGCTTCTAGAGTTGTTTTGGCGGATTCATTAAAAGATTTAACAAAAGAGATTGCGATAATCCAGCTTCTAAACCGTGTTGTTGATGTTCTTGAATTTGTTCCAAATAAAGCTTTAATAAAAGATAACACATTCGAATTACATCCTTTTGTAAAAACTGAAAATCATTTTAAAACGCTAAATACCGCTTCAATTCCGAAAGCAACAGAATCATATTCTTTTCAAAATAATGAACTGATAAAACTCGATGAAGTTTCTGTAAGTTATGAAGAAAGAAAAATTCTGAATAAGATTTCTTGGACAGTGAAACAAGGCGAATTCTGGCAATTAATTGGTCCGAATGGTTCTGGGAAAAGCACCATTTTATCCTTAATTACAGGCGATAATCCGAAAGGTTTTGGACAGAATTTATTTCTATTTGGAAGAAAAAAAGGAACTGGAGAAAGTGTTTGGGAAATCAAAAAACAAATCGGAATCTTCACGACTTCTATGACCGATTTATTTCAAAAAGGCCATACGTTAGAACAAATGATTTTATCTGGTTTCTTTGACCAAATCGGATTGTACACAGAGCCCACTACACATCAAAAACAAATTGTAAATCAATGGCTTGAAGTTATTGAGATGACACATTTAAGAAAAAAGCGTTTCATCGATCTTTCTATCGGACAGCAACGCGTGGCGTTAATTGTTCGCGCCGTTTTAAAACATCCGCCATTATTAATTTTAGACGAGCCAGTTGAAGGGTTAGACGACGAAAACGTAGATTTGGTTATTCAATTAATCAACACGATCAAACAAGAAACAAATGTGAGTATTATTTATGTTTCACACCGAATTGAACAAGGCCTTGCTCCTACTTCTGTTTTCGAACTTTTGCCTTCAGAAACAGGATCAATCGGAAAAATAAAATATCATTCGGAATTAAATAGTTAATTAGATAATTTGCCAATTAGATAATTAGATAATATCAATTATAACCCAAAGCATGTCTGTAGAGGCGCACGGCAGTGCGTCTCCGCAACGAATATTCGCAAAAGATTCAATCCGAAATAAAATATAATTAGAAAATTTGACAATTAGATAATATGCCGATTTCCACAAAGCATATCTGTAGAGGCGCACGGCAGTGCGTCTCCGCAACGAAGATCCACAAAAGCGTTCAATCGGAATAGAATATAATTAGAAAATTTGGCAATTAGATAATTATCAATTATAACCCAAAGTATATCTGTAGAGGCGCACTGCAGTGCGTGTCCGCAATGAATATCCACAAAAGGGATGAATAAAAAAATAAAAATATCATTCAGAATAAATTAATGAAAACAAAATTTGCCGTATTTTTTCTTCTACAATTAGTTTTGATTTCGTGTTCAAGTACGATTTCAACTTCTAAAAAAGAATATACTTTACACAACTCAAAAAAACTTAAATCAGATTGGACGATTAATTCTAAAGAATGGATTCTAAAAAATGATACTATTATTGGAAAAGGTTCCCTTTCGCCTTGGGGCGTTTTGGTTTCTAAAAAACATCTTCCAGAGAATTATGAAATCGATTTTAAAGTCAACATGACCAAAGAATCCTTATTTGAAATCATGCTTAATTTAGATAAAGGAAAATACATTCGAACCTATTTATATCAAATTGATCAAAACATTGTAATTGGCGACGGACTTTATGACAAAAACGATCATTCGTACGGAAAAAGAGGCGGAAAAACATTGTTTAAAAAATCAATGAAATTAGAAAACAACAAATGGTATTCGGTAAAAATTAAAGTCGAAAACAATCAGCTATTCTTTTCTGTAAACAATAAAACAGCTTTAGAATGTTCCCTTGAAAAAAGCAACCTAAACCAAAAAGGAAAATTAGGTTTCATAACCAACGGAGAAGTCAAAATAACTGATTTAAGAATAAAATATCTCCCTAAATTAAATTAGATAATTTGTCAATTACATCACGAAGCATATCTGTAGAGGCGCACGGCAGTGCGTCTCCGCAACGGATATCCACAATGTGTTAGACGCACTGCCGTGCGCCTCTACGGAATATTGGAACGAATAAAAATATCGTAAAACAAAAAAGCACTACAGTGCGTTGCAACTTCGTAAAGACAAAATTTGCCGCTACTCATACACAAAGCATATCTGTAGAGGCGCACGGCAGTGCGTCTCCGCAACGAATATCCACAATGTGTTAGACGCACTGCCGTGCGCCTCTACGGAATATCGGAACGATAATAAAATCATTAAAAGCGAAAAAGCAATACAATGCATATCGGCAATTTCATAAGACAAAATTTGCCATTACTCATACACAAAGCATATCTGTAGAGGCGCACGGCAGTGCGTCTCCGCAACGAATATCCACAATACGTTAGACGCACTGCAGTGCGCCTCTAAAGAATATTGGAATGAAAAAAAACATCACACAAAGCAAATCTGTAGAGGCGCACAGCAGTGCGTCTCCGCAACGGATATCACAATACGTTAGACGCACTGCCTTGCGCCTCTACGGAATATTGGAACGAATAAAAATATCGTAAAACAAAAAAGCTCCCAAAAGGAGCTTTTTCTATTTTATGAAAAGAAAGAAAATTATCTAATTGACAAATTTCCTATTTATCTAATTACCCTTCATCCTCAACATTATGCGATTTCACATAATTCTGCCATTTCTCGATACAATCCTTAAAATCTTGAGGCAATTCTGTATCAAAACGCATTAATTCTCCCGTATTTGGATGAACAAATCCAAGCGTTTTAGCATGCAGCGCCTGACGTGGTAAAGCTTTAAAACAATTTTCGATAAACTGTTTGTATTTCGTAAAAGTCGTTCCTTTCAAAATTAGGTGTCCGCCGTAACGCTCATCATTAAATAACGGATGTCCGATATGTTTCATGTGTGCGCGAATCTGGTGCGTTCTGCCTGTTTCCAATTTACAAGAAATCAGAGTTACATAACCAAAACGTTCCAAAACTTTATAATGCGTAATCGCAGGTTTACCAATTTCTGGATCATCAAAAACCGCCATTTGCATGCGATCTTTCAAATGTCTTGCAAGATTTCCTTCAATTGTCCCGCTGTCTGCTACAACATTTCCCCAAACTAGAGCAATATATTCACGTTCCGTTGTTTTAGCTTCAAATTGTTTCGCTAAATGCGTCATTGCCGCTTCTGTTTTAGCCACAACCAAAAGTCCAGAAGTATCTTTATCAATTCGGTGAACCAAACCTGGACGCTCGCTGCTATTCATTGGCAAATTATCAAAATGATGTGCCAAAGCATTTACCAAAGTACCAGTATAATTTCCGTGACCAGGATGCACAACCATTCCAGGCTCTTTATTGATCAACAAAAGAGCATCGTCTTCATAAACAATATTCAACGGAATATCTTCAGGAAGAACATGATTTTCAAACGGCGGGTGCGACAACATAACCGTTATCACATCAAAAGGTTTTACTTTATAATTTGACTTTACTGGAATATCATTCACAAAAATATTTCCATTCGTTGCCGCGTTCTGAATTTTATTTCGCGTGGCATTCGGAATCAAATACATTAAATATTTGTCAATACGTAAAAACGCTTGACCTTTTGGGACTTCAAATCTGTAATGTTCGAATAACTCGTCTTCTAGATCTAAATTTTCTTCAATATTATTGTTCATCTGCTGGGGTTTCTACAGGCACTGCAGTACTGTCTGCCTGACTATCATCTACATAACTTGCTTTACCGTCTCCTAAAACCAAATCAATTTTAGAAGCTTTAAGCACGCGATCTCCTACTTTTAAGTTTCTTCCTTTCAAACGCATTTCCAAAACCATATCTTTTCCAAGGTTCGGAATATACGTAATTGTACCTGGCTCAAGTCCTAACGCTTTCAACGTTGGCACAGCTTCACGATATGTTTTTTCGATCAAATCTGGAATTTTTACAGAAGAAAAACCAGACGCATTAATCTTAATATAAATTTTTCTACCCACTTTTACCTTCGTTCCAGGCAACGGATCTTGCTCAACAACACTATATTTTGGATATTCACTTCTGTAATCAACACTGTCTAAAAGAACATAATCCAAATCCAGTTCATCCAATTTTTGTTCTACTTGCTCTTCAGTCAATTTAGACAAATTCGGAACCGCAATTTCGTGTCCGTGATCTGTTGTAAAAGTTAACCAATGCATAAATAAATAACCAATAGCCGCTATAATAGCTGCGGCCGCAAGCAATTGTAAGAAAAAAACTCGGCTTGTTAAATACTGACGTAAACTCATAAATTTATTTTTAATAGCGACAAAGATAAAGTATTTCGTTTCAAAAAAAATGATAATTTTGTTTAAAACATGAATGCCCCTATTTGTCATCCTGAGCGAAGTCGAAGGGAGGAGCTGTTTCCTGCTATCCGCTGTATCTTTTATGGTGAACCCCACCATAAAAGGATGCCGCTTCTATCAGGGCTAGGGCACTTGGTTTCATAAGAACGTTCTTTATTAAAAAATCATATATAAAAATAAAAGTTTCAAAAACAGATTTGAACGATTACGACAAAACCTGAAACTTGAAACAAATTAAAACCTGAAACAAAAACATGAAAAACATTGCCATTATCATGGGCGGCTATTCTAGCGAATACAAGATTTCTTTAATCAGCGGAAATGTCGTTTATCAATATCTTGACAAAACAAAATATAACGGATTCCGCATTCACATTTTCAAAGAAAAATGGGTTTATTTGGACCAAAACGACGCTGAATTCCCAATCGATAGAAATGATTTTTCTGTTACAGTAAACGGCGAAAAAATCAAATTTGACTGTGTTTTCAACGCTATTCACGGAACTCCAGGCGAAGACGGATTAATGCAGGCTTATTTCGAATTAATCGGACTTCCGCAATCTTCTTGCGATTATTACCAATCGGCTTTAACATTCAATAAAAGAGACCTACTTTCTGTTTTAAAACCATACGGAATCAAAACCGCAATTTCTTATTATTTGAACAAAGGAGACGAAATCAATACAGAAGAAATCGTTAAAAAAGTCGGGCTTCCCTGTTTCGTAAAACCCAACAAAGCAGGTTCAAGTTTCGGAATCTCAAAAGTAAAAACAGAAGCCGAACTTCCAATTGCAATTGAAGTGGCTTACAAAGAAGATAACGAAATCATCATCGAAAGTTTCCTTGACGGAACAGAAGTTTCTGTGGGAGTAATTAACTACCAAGGTGAAATCAAAGTGCTTCCAATTACTGAAATTGTATCAGACAATGATTTCTTCGATTATGAAGCCAAATACGAAGGAAAATCACAAGAAATTACGCCTGCAAGAATCTCTGACGAAATGACTAAAAAAGTGGGCGAAACAGCAAAACGCGCTTACGAAGTTTTAAAAATGAAAGGTTTCTCAAGAAGTGAATTCATCATCGTAAACGACGAACCACACATGCTGGAAATGAACACTATTCCAGGTTTGACAACCGAAAGTTTGATTCCGCAGCAAGCAAAAGCAGCCGGAATTTCTCTAGAAGATTTATTTACAAATGCAATTGAGTTAGCTTTAAAATAAGGTGCTAAGATACTAAGGTGCTAAGATTCTAAGTTTTAGCACCTTTATTTTTAACCTAAATATCAGACTGAGTGAAGTCGGAGTTAACCTTTGGATCTAAAAAAACTTAGCACCTCAGAATCTCAGAACCTTAGCACCTAAAAAAAATGAAACAAATTTTCGAATGGGAAAGACTTCTTTTCAACAATCTGCCCGAGAGCTTTGTATTTGAAGTAATATTTCGTTCAACCGTCATGTTCATCATTCTCTTACTGACTCTTAAACTGGCAGGCAAAAGAGGTGTCAAACAATTATCTATTTTCGAAACCGTAATTATAATTGCATTAGGATCTGCTGCAGGCGACCCAATGTTTTATGAAGATGTTGGAATAATTCCGGCAGCAATTGTTTTTACGGTAATTATTATTCTGTATCGCTCTGTGACTTGGCTTACAGGAAAAAGCAAAAAATTTGAAGAATTCATAGAAGGCAAAACAGAATGCCTTATTAATGACGGAAAGTTCTCGGTCTCTACCTTTAAAAAAGAAAGTCTGGCACAAGACGAATTCTTTGCTGAGTTACGAATAAGATCAATCGAACATTTAGGTCAGGTTAAACACGCCTTT
>Ga0209281_1000560_pt1 | contig 45126 bp, 51 predicted proteins | sample MedtruBG_FD_187514 | JGI IMG/M metagenome (GOLD analysis project Ga0209281, IMG submission 187514) | Root nodule microbial communities of legume samples collected from California, USA - Medicago truncatula BG (SPAdes) (version 2) | ecosystem: Host-associated > Plants > Roots > Nodule | place... | reverse complement strand
ACAACTATTTGGTACAAATAGTTAGTTTTGCACATGCCTGTGCGGATAACGGGATAGATTTGGATTCAGTTATTTCCAAATTAGGACTAGTAGCTTAAATTTTCCCTATTTAGTGCACAAGCCTAGTTAATAAATTAAAAATGAAAGGACATAAGATTATGTTAGATGAAGAAAAAGTTTTATGGAACGAATGTATTGAGATATTTAAAAAAGTAGATAATAAAAATTTAAATGAATTTTTAGATAATTTAGTATTGTTTATTACTAAGCATAAAGCAATGTTTGTTGATGTGGCAGATTTGAATTTTTTAGAGTTTATTCTTAGTATTAAGTCTAATAAATTTGTTATAGGAACAACTGGTGATAACTTTGAAGGACTTAGTACAATATATAATGAAACCAAACAAGTAAATATAAGGGACATATGGAGAATAGTATCTAATACAATTTGGGATTTAACAACATTTACAACTGAGAAAGTATGTCCACAATGTAAAAATGATAATTTAAGAATATTAACTGATTTAGAAAAAAAGACTATTTATAAAGAATGTGAAACGTGTTTTTGGGTTGAATGTAATGGAAAGGCGAAAGCAAGACCACAAGATCTTTTCCCAGCTGACAAAGATATAATATCAAGATTAGAAGAAAATTCATAAAATTAAATGCAGAATAATTAATAGACTGAATTCATAAAAAAATAAAAATATTCGATTATTATAATTATACTTAAGAGATGATTTAATATACTGCATAATTATCATTATGCAGTAAGACTGTATACAAGAAAAAAAGGACGAATCCAATAGATGCTGAAATAGTATCTATTGGGTTTTTCCATATAGTAATAAAGTAATTTGACTAAAACTACGCCCTTGTGCCAAAGGTCAGTAATACCAACAGCTTTGAGCAAGTCAAATACGCCCTGATTGTGTCCGAGAGACATCCTAAAAGCAAATAAGAGAGACCAGTAATAGAAATTGATTCTGTTGCTGGTCTTTTTACTATAACTAAAAGTAAAAAAATGAAAGGAAGATAAAAATGATAAATCTAGTAGAAAAATTCGAAAGATACCTGATGGATGATGGAAAAAGTCTTAAAACAATAGAAAGCTATGTGGGAGATACCTCTGCTTTTTGTGGCATTTCTTGAAAGCAAAGGAGTAGATTTTGCTGGAGAGATGAAAAGATTCCATGCCACCAGCTGCAGAAACTATCTAATTGAAAAGTAGTATGAGCTAACAACAATAAATAAGAAAGTAAATAGTATTCAATCATTCAATAAATATCTAGTAGACAATGGCTATACAAAGATGTTGTGGTAGATATTGCAAAGGATAGAGTAAAACTGGCTTACGCATCTGAAAGGCAGGTAGAAGTGTTAGAAAAAAAACAAGTAGAAGGAATTCTATTCTACATTCAAAATGATGAGAAGGTAAGCAGATAGAGATGGTGTCTTATGGAATTAGGCTATGTGGTATTAAAGTAAGGTATAGACATAAAGGTGGGATATAATATTTTGCAAAATCGCATCACCATTCTAGTTCTAAATCAGAATGGGGGACAAACTATGGCGATTCAATCTGGGGCAATGTTATAGAAAGCGCAGTAGAAACTTTGGCAAGCTTTGAAGATGATTCTAGAAGTCAAGAATCTAAGTGGGATTGGGATGATTTCTGGAAGCCTGTTACATCAGTCACAAGTGGAGTAAGTAATAGTATTTGGTCTACAATAGGAACAGCAATTTCAGAGATTGCATCTGCGGTATTGGGTATTCCATTAGGGCAGTTATTTAATTTAGGTTCTAAACCAAAGACAGGCTGGATGCAGGACAACGGTAAATAGTACTATCTAGATTCTAGTGGAAAAATGGTATTCAATAAGTGGGAAAAAGATAGCAAGGGTGAATGGTATTATTTAGGTTCTGATGGTACAATGCAAACTGGATGGATAACTGACGATGGAGGTCATGACTATTACTTATACTCTGACGGATTAAGGGCAACAAATTGGTCAAAAATTGGTGATGATTGGTACTGGTTTGATGGGTCAAGTGGTAAAATGCAAAAAAATAGTGCTGTAATTTATAATAATGACACGTACTATTTCGGTAATGACGGTAAAATGTATAAAGGAGAATGGATACAAGTAGGGAATAATTCGTATCAGTTTGATTTAAGTGGTAAATTGTACTCAATGGTTTTGGATATAAGTGGAAAAAAGCGCTATTTCAATTCAAAATATGAAGAACTAGATGATGGGGCATGTAAAGAAGATTATACATCAGAAGCTATCCAGATAATTGCACTTGCCGGATTTATTAAAGCAGGGATGGCAGCTTATGTTATACTTGCTGATGGAACTGCTGTAAAGGCTCAACAAATTATTGGAGAAGGAGAAACAGTTGCTGAGGGGGAAAGTAATGCTACTGTTGAGTTAATAGAAAAGGCAAAAAATATAACTGAGTTCAATAATCCTAGTGATCCATTTAGAGATGTATTTGGTCCAGGTTCTGAATCGAATCCAGAAGAATGGAATAATATAATTGAGAAACTAAAAGAAAGTGGAGTAGAGGTGGTTTATAGAGAAGGTGCTCTGGGATACGGGCCTCTTAGAGAAGGAGAGCCTGGACAAATTCTAATTGATCCTAATGCATCTATTAGTGCTTTAGAACACGAATACAGCTATTTTTTAGAAGCAGAAGCAAATGGATTTCCTTCTGCTGCTGAATCATATCAAAATTGGGAAGCAAGAATTGCAGATGAAGCTAAAGCCTATAATATTGAAATTGAAGAGGCAAAAAGGTTGGGACTGGATAATGTTGCTGAACAACTTCAAAAGAACTTTGAAGCCGAGAAACAATATATCATTGAAAGATTTGGTCCTATAGAATAAAATATTTATGAAAGGATGATTTTTTATGTCTTTAATTGCTGAATTAGCAGAAGAAATTAAAAATGATAAAATCAAAAACGAGGATTTAATTATTTGCTTAGAGGCTCAAAATTTAAGAGTTGTAGCTATGGCAATGTTTAAAATAATAGAGAGAAATTACTGTGATAAGAGAATAGTTAATAGGTTAACTCAACTCGGTAAACTTTTGAAAGATAATAAATTTATTGGACCATGGCAGTTTGGGCATGCTGCTATAGCGACATTATCACTTTTAGATAACGATGATGCTAAGTGTTTTAGGTATACTGAATACTACAGAAGAGTAATATAAAAGATAGAGAAAATTATTATTGATATTGACTAATTGTAAGTTATGAGTCTGAAGTTTTGTCTAATAAATTAATAATATATAAGAAAAAATCACTAGAAATTATCTAGTGATTTTTTTAAATACCTACAATATATAATAGCACAATGGAAATTATAAGTCTAGTAATACCTGGAAAAATCTATAAAATTATATTTAAGGAATTAACTCGCGAGCATATTTTAGTATATAAAAATATATTTCCAGTTTAAATACTTAATTTATTAGATAAACATATTTACAAATTTGCTAAAACTTTAAGTTGATATCTTCATTAGAAATTATAAATATTTTTGTGGAGAAAACATTTGAAAATGAGTTGTCAAAGGTTTCTTAGTTGTAGGTTGTTCCACTTTAGCTTGTCATACCGAAGGTAGGAGCATGCTAAAGTGGATGCAACCTGCAACTTAGAACCTTCAGCGATATTTTCTAGTTTTTCGGAATAAAAATATTTATAATTTCGGTAAGTTATATGTTGTTTATCTACATAAATAGATAAGGAGTTTAGTGTATTATGTTAAAAGAAGTTGTTGCAGAAGAATTAATTACATTTGAATATCCACCAGATGGGGGGATTATTCCAATAATAGATCCTTATGATGGATGTACAATAGGATGTCCTTACTGTTTTCAAAGAAATGATGCAAATTGGAATAGAGAATTAATTATAAAACTGAATATTCCACATTTAATAAATCAACAATTAAGAAATTGGGATAAAAGAAAAACTATTTATATGGGAAGCAAATGCGACCCTTATATGGAAATTGAAAAGAAATATGAATTAACAAGAAAGAGTTTAATTGAGCTAAGTAAACTTAGTATTCCAACAATGATAACAACAAAAGCTCACTATGATCTTATTTTTAGGGATATAGACATTTTAAAGAACTATGAAGCTGATTTAACTGTGTTACTAGGTTTATCAAATTTAAACCAAATTTCAAATATAGAAGAATCTCATATGATCAAAAATATTGAATTAGCAAACAGTTTACATGAGCAAGGTATAAAAGTTTGGGCATTTATAACTCCTATCTTAACAGGTATTACAGATGTAAATAAAATGATAGGAAGTCTAAATAAAGAAATACCAGTGTTTTTAGATAAGCTAAGAATAGAAAAAGATAGTATTCCGATGAAAAAAATGTTGGAATATATAAATAACAAACATCCTCAATTGAATAATATTTATAAAGATATTATTTTTAACGATACAAATAATTATATTGATGAATTAAGAAAGATATGGAAGAATGATAATAGAGTTAAATTTGTATTTGATTAAAAGATAAGAAAATTAATATAGTTTAAGGGGGAGCATTTGGAGAATCAGAAGGTGTATCTAAAAAGCCAGCTCCTGATACGGTATTTAAAGCATTAGATGAATTGAAATCTAATGCAGATAAAGCTATATATGTAGGGGATTCAGAAGTTGATGTTAAAACTGCTAAAAATTCTGGGATTTTGTGTGTAGGTGTGACATGGGGATTTAGAGATAGAGAAATCTTAGAGACGAAAGGTGCAGATTATATCATAGATAGACCACAAGAGTTATTGAAAATAATTGATTGTTAGAAATATGTGAAAAAATATTTTTTAAACCATATTATTAATTCAAGAGGGGTTATTTAATAACGCCTCTTTTTCATAAAAAATATAATAAAAATTACAGTCTATGCAAAATTTAATTGGAGGTTTCCGTATATTATAAATTGATAACCAGAAAGAAGAGGTACTAAAGCATATTGAGTTGCAGGTTTTACTCTTATTACTTGTTGAATTATTCCATGACTATCAAGAACGATTAATAAGCCCTCACCATATTGAGCAGTATTTCTGGCAGTATGATTACTACCTTCATATAAATTAAAATCTTCCATAGTATAAAACCCTTGTGAAAAAGGCTTAGTCTGAGCTATAGCACTTACTGTATTCATGGCAAATGATAGGAATAAAAAAACAAAGAATATAGCAATATATTTTTTCATTGGATTAGCCACCTTTCGTAATTCCAACTTTCTATAACTTAGAGAATTCATTTTATATTATGTGAATAAGAAAAGAAAATATTCGAAATAAATATCTAGTTATAAAAGTTACAATTTTCGAATTTATGTTGCTAGTTCCAATCCATATACTCAAAAAGATTTACTAATGAAATTTTTATTGTACATGCTATAATTAAATAGATATAGTAATTTGTGTAAAACAAAGATTTTTCTTACAGTTAATAAACTAATAAACAGAGAGGTGTATATTAATGAAAGATATTTATGAAGAATGTCCTACATATACAAAGGAACTTATTACATTAAGACAAACAATAATGGAGGATGCAGAGGAATTATTAAGATGCTATTCCGATGAAAAAGCTGTGCCATTTTTTAATTCGGATAACTGTCACGGAGATGATTTTCACTACACAACTATTGAAAGAATGAAAAAAGCAATTGATTTCTGGAATTTTTCTTATGAAAACAAGTATTTTGTAAGGTGGACAGTAATTTTAAATGATACAAAAGAAAAGATTGGCACAATTGAAATGTTTCATAGAATTGCTGATGATGAATTTAATCACTATGGGCTATTAAGAATTGATTTACAAAGTGCTTACGAACGTCAACAAATTATAGGTGAGATATTAGAAATTGTTAATGAAAATTTTTACAAAGCTTTTGATGTTAAGGCTATTCTTACAAAGGCTATTCCAGAAAATATTGAACGAATTGCGGCTTTAAGTAAAATGAGGTATCAGCCTGTCAATAGAAAAGTTATGACATATGGTGATTACTTTGTAAGTTCTGAGAGTAAGTAAATTAAATCATTAATATTAGTTATTAGATTTGAAAAATATTCAATAATAAAGTCTAAATTATGAGGGCAAGTATATTATTTAGATAAAAAAAGCCCCATAAAAGGGGCAGTATTGAAGAGAGATAATTATTATCAAGGGTACATTTTTATTATATGATATTTTATTTTAAGTAATACCTACTCTGAAAATATTTCTCAATTTATGAATATAATCAAATAATAATCATATACATTTATATTAGCTGGGAATATTATAGGACTAATATGATTAAATTGTGGAGGACAATATGGGATTTGATTATAACGGAATAATTTTGACATTCATTAATTTCTTTTTGTTGTTCATAGTTATAGTTGTAATGTGTAAAGGAGTTAGCAAATACAAGGAATATATTTATAAAAATAAAAAACTTGATGAGAAATTTAATGAGGTTTTAAATGAATTTATAAAGAAAAAAATAGAGTAATTATTAAGAGAGAATATTATTGAAAAAATTAAACTAATTGTAATTTAGCTTCACTAAGATATAATATTAATCTACAAAATATAAAAAACTCTTCTATAAGGAAGAGATGTTAAAGTTAACTAATACAAGCTATCAATGTAACTTTTACTAATAATTTTATAGATTATATTTCTGCATAGTGGTTAATATATTACTGCCAAACAAAATAAAAATTAAGGAGGTAGATTCAAATGGCATCAAAAAATAGTGGAACAAACAGAGCTTTAGTACCAGGAGCAAAACAAGGGTTAAACAGATTAAAAACAGAAGTAGCTTCAGAAGTTGGATTCTCAGACTATGAAAGCATTGACAAAGGAAACCTATCTTCAAGACAAAATGGTAGTGTTGGTGGAGAAATGGTAAAAAGAATGATAGAAAGCTACGAACAAGGATTATAAAAATAAATAAAAAATAAGAATGCACTAAGATAATTCTTGGTGCATTCACATTTATAATTAATTATGTATAAAATGTCTTATATACAAAATAATTAATTATATATGGCATTTTTAATATAATATAAACCAGTTGAAGCAAATTTAGTTCGATTGAACCCCTCCAAGTACAATAATTTAAAGTTGCTTTCAACTGGCTTGTTTTTTGATTCTTACTATTCTAAATATTTATATTTTCATTAAATATACTTAGAATGCATGTGCAAATTAGAGTTGTTAACTTCCGATACGATTGAACCATCTTTTAGAGTAATAATTCTTCCAGTTTCCTCTGCAAGTTCATTATTATGGGTTATAAGAACTATGGTTTTTCCTTCTTCTTTATTAATTTTATGGAATAAATCCATCACTATTCGTCCGGTTGCTGAATCAAGTGCTCCTGTAGGCTCATCGGCAAGTATAATACTTGGATTAGTTATAAGAGCTCTTGCAATTGCTACCCGTTGTTTCTGTCCCCCAGATAATTCATTGGGCTGGTGCTGCATCCTATCCTTCATCCCAACAAGTTCTAAGTAATATTCCGCGCGCTCAGCTCGTTCTTTTCTACCTACTCCTGCATACAGTAAAGGTAATTCGACATTTTTAATGGCGGGGCTTCTTGGGATTAAATTAAAGGTTTGAAATACAAACCCAATTTTTCTATTACGTATTTCGGATAATCCGTTATCTGAAATATCATTAATATTTGTTCCATCTAAAATATAAGTTCCAGATGTCGTTCTGTCAAGGACGCCTATTATATTCATCAAAGTACTTTTACCTGAACCTGACTGTCCAATAATTGATACAAATTCGCCTTCTTTTACACTAATATTTATGCCCGTTAGAACATCTAATTGATTAGGAGTTCCTATATAAAAACTTTTAACGATGTCAGTCATTTCAATAATGATATTATTATTCATTTACAGCCTCCTTTTTTAGGTTCTGTTATAGATCAGGTATTATACTCATTAGAATTATAAATCCTCATAATTTATATTTTAGGAGTATCAGCTGAATATTAGCTGAATGATTTGGAAAAGTACGGTGAAAAATTATATTGTAATGTGTATAGGCAAAAATGAGGGAATGGAATTACACGAAAGTTACTAAAGAAAAAGCAATAGCTGGTGATATAATATATATAAGAAGACATTTTATACTAGTTTAAGTTAAATTATGAAAGGAAACTTTATTATGAAAGTTGAATTTAAAATTGTAACCACTGATGATATTGATGAATTGATTAATGTAAGAAATCAAAGCTTCTATGAGGATTATATTAAATATGGTGAATGCCCTGGATATAATCATACAAGAGAGAGTATGAAAAATACAATTTTAAGTAGAATAGTATACAAGATAATTTGTGATGATAAAATAATAGGAAATATTAGTATTAGAGATAATAAAGATGATACATATCATCTTTGCTGTCTCTGTGTTATACCAGAGTACCAAAACAAAAGAATTGGACAAGAAGCCTTAAGGTTTATTGAAAGTAAATACTCTAATGCAACAACTTGGACATTAGAAACACCTGCTGATAAGGAAAAAAATCATCATTTTTATAAAAAATTTGGTTATAACATTGTTAAAGAATATATGGATGGTTCAGTTAAATTAGTTCTGTTTGAGAAAAAGTTATCTAAGAGTTAATTGTAAGAGATATATTGAAAAAGCTTTTCAAGTAACTATTGAATTTCACATTCATAATATGAATTATTAATAAATTTAGGAGAATGAAGAATGTTTAGAAGTCAGTCATATTATCGAATGATGAGATCACTAGAGGAGGCACTAGCATATAGAAAAGACGGAGTAATTTATGTACTTATCAGCGGTGAACTTTCTACACAATGCGATGAAGCTAAGGTAGTTGATAAATATCCGGGTACTAGAACCTATGTGATGGATCCAGGTCATGATACAGTAACAATTTATGTAAATGGTGAGGCATTCAAGCGAATATCTATTGAAGAAAAATCTAGTTCCAATTGCTCTTGTGAAAGCAGCAAAATGCATTAATGCAATGGGAGAAACATTGAGTTAAACTTTATTTGGACATACCTAGAATTGCACCCGAAATAAAAGGAATTAACCAAATAGTCCAGACCAAAATACTAAATTTATGAAAATTTGATTTTGATTTTTTATCATTCTTAATTAAAACAATAGTAGCCCAAAGTGCATGAAAGAGCATAAGTATTATTGCTAGTAATCCTGTTATACCATGAAAATTAAATTCAAAACCACCTTTAGCAATTTTACCCATTAATGTTGTACCTAAAGTATCAAATATTAATCCTAGGTAGAATATAAATAAGTGCCATCTTTTTAATTCTCCTTGTACTTTTTCGCTCCACACACCGATTGTGTAAAATATTAGAGCTGATGTAATTAATACAATTGCATAAACTAACATAGAAATACCTCCTAAATATATATAAATCTTAAAAATCAAACTGTAATAATAATATTGTAACTTAGTTCTATAATTAATATTCTAAAGTATTTAAGGATAAATTATAATTATAAAGTTAATAATATTTTTATAATTTTAAATTAAGTATAGGAGCAGATAAAATGAATAGATTTGATAGAGCTGTTAATAAAAAAACTAGCGAGTTAATAACAAAAAATTTACTTGGTCAGGAAGTAACCGAAGAAGATTTTAAAAAGTTTAGAATTATTGCGAGAGCAATGATTAGAGAAGAAGCAAGAAATATTAAGACAGACGGGAAACATAATTCTTTGCATCGTAAGACTTGGAAGACCGCAGCTAAGTACGGTGACTTTCAAAAGTAGCAAAGAGATTAAAATTGTATAGTATTAGTAAAATCCTTGATAAGCGATTAATTATCGAGGATTTCTTCATACACTTAATATCAGTTGATTTGTCCATAACTATAAGCTATACTTTGATTACACTATAGATATACAATTCGAAAACTAAATATATATTCGGAAACATATACAACAGCATCTTAGATTTGAATGCATATCAAAACAAAGAAATTATATAAATGTTTGTGAAATAGGCATGTGAAAATAAGCTGCTAAAAGTACTTAATTGTAGGTTGTTCCACTAATGCTTGTCACAATGAAATTGGGAGCAAGCGTTAGTGGTGCAACCTGCAATTTAGTGCTTTCAGCGAAATTTTTACTAGCCCTATGGAATAAACATTTATATAATTTCGGTTAGTTTGTCGCATAAATCTAAGTTATGTGTAGTTTACCTATAGCTTAAGAAAAACGAGGAGCTGTTATTATGAATAAACACTTACTTTTGATAGATGGGTCATCTCTTTTGTCTTGCTGTTTCTTTGGGAACCTTCCGAAAGAATATAAATTTGCTAAAACTGATGAAGAAAAGGATAAATACTTAGATAAAATACGCCAGTCTCCCCAAGGGGAATTTACAAATGGAGTCTTTACTATGATGGCATCAATGCTTAAAGTGATTAGGAATCAAAAGCCTACCCATATGGTTGTAGCTTGGGATCGTACTAAGGAATTTACATTTAGAAAAGAATTATTTCCTGATTATAAAGGACATAGAAAAGAATTTAGAAGTGAGCTTAGCAGTCAGTTTGCTTTAGCTCAGAATGTTTTAAAGGACATGGGGATAGCACAGTTTCTATTTAAAGAATATGAAGCTGATGATATAATCGGTACACTATCAAAGAAATTTCAAAAGGGTATGAGAGTTACTATTTGGACAAAGGATCAGGATTGTCTGCAGCTTGCTGATGATAATATAAGGGTTTGGCTTATAACTTCAAAATGCTCTGATATGTATAATCAGCTAGGAATAGATAATAAGCAGCTTAACATACCTAGCGGCATATTTGAATATACACCGTATTATGTAAAGCACTTCTATGGTGTAGATCCAATTCAAATAATAGATAGAAAAGCAATTGAGGGGGATCCTTCAGACAATATTCCTGGAATAAGCGGAGTAGGGGAAAAATCAGTTATTCCATTGCTCCAAGAGTTTGAAACAGTAGAAGGGATATATGATTTTATTGAAAATTCATCTGAAAAGGAGATTAAAGAAACATTTAAAGAACTGGGAATTTCTCGTTCACCTTTATCAAGACTAATTGAAGAATCGGATACAAAACTGGTAGGAAAAAAAGCTGCTTTTCTTTCTAAAAAGCTAGCGACTATAAAATGTGATATTGAAGAACTCGATTGTGTTACCGCAGATGAATTGAGTCTTGAAATAAATGAAGATGTTATGAAAAGTACATTTGAGGAATTGGAATTTCAAAGCTTATTAAAATAATAAATTCATCGGTAAAGCATAGGAGCTTAACTAGACCTATGCTTTACCGATGTACCAGTATTAGTAAATATATTTGAAAAGTGTAATATAATCTTCATAATAGTTGGTATTTCCATTTTGATACCTCCTAATTACGTATTATTCATAAGTTTAAAATATTGTGCTAGACTAATGCTGAGGAATTAGAATAGTAAGGACATAAGGTTATAATGGTTAGGGAGGAAGGGTAAAAATTAGGAATTATTATTTAATTTCTCCTCTTTGGATAGAGTTTCATTCATACTTCCAGTTCTATAGCCAAGTAAGTCTAAAGTAACATAAGTGAAACCAATTTTTTTAAATTCGTTACCTACGTAATCCATAAATCCTTGATTATAAAATTTCTCTCTTTCAGTTGGGGCTACTTCAATTCTTGCAATTTCTCCATGATGCCTTACTCTAACTTGAGTTATACCTAAATCCAATAGAAACTGTTCAGCTTTATCGACCATAGTTAGTTTGGGTAAAGTAATTTTGTTACCATAAGGAAATCTAGAAGATAAACAAGCAAACGAAGGCTTATCCCAAGTTGGAAGTCCAAGTTCTTTAGATAATTCACGTATATCATTTTTAGTTAATCCGGCTTCCTTAAGTGGACTTATAACATTGAGCTCTTTGGCAGCCTGCATTCCAGGTCTATAATCTCCAGTGTCATCAAGGTTTGAACCATCGAATACATATTTAACTCCGTTTTCCAGAGCGATATTATTTATTTTTGTAAAGAGTTCTTTTTTGCAATAGTAACATCTATTCTTTGGATTCATTGCAAAGCCTTCAATATCTAATTCTTCAGATGAAATTATAAGATGTTTAGCCTTAACATCCTTAGCATATTTAATAGCTTCATTTAATTCTCTTTTAGGATAAGTTGAAGAGGTTGCTGTAACAGCAATTACATTATCTCCTAGAACTTCTTTTGCTGCTTTTAGAAGAAAAGTACTATCTACACCTCCTGAAAAGGCTATAGCAGCACTTTCTTTTTTCTTAATTATATCCTTAAGTAATTCATATTTCTCTTTAAGTAACATATTCATTCCTCCTATTTGATTTTAAATATTAGTAATAGTAAATAAATTTCTAAATGCAATGAGACTTTACATATATATTTACTTGGTTTTCTGGACAAAAAGAACAATTATTTTTCAATATGAGAGTTTATAAGAAGTGATGCTTTTAAGTAATAAAAACGAATATTCCTACAGGTGTGCTATGATAATAGCATATAATATGCATTATTTTATGTCAAGTAATGGATTTTATAAAAATAAATGGTGATTATATATTAACCGGATTTATTTAAATAGTTATGGATATTACTCTTTTAACAAATTTATAATCGAGAAATAGAATTCCTAAATTTTATATATTCGAAAAAACTAAGTTCAGACTATATACTAGCTCAATATTTTATTATTTTGTATATTTGTAATAAGGTATTTTTATTGTAATTCCTGTTTCATCAAATTTAAAGTTTGTGCCGCTAATAGTATTAATTCTAATTTTCTTAATTTAATTTAAGTAAAAATGTTGTATTGAAAAAAGAAATAAAAATAGTTATAATGATGAAAAAAGTTTAAGGAATAGAAAGTTGAAAAAAGGATTTTGAAGCTGTTGTTAAGAATACATATTAAAATATTTATATTTAGGCAAGTAATTTTATTTATGATTTGAAAATAATAGTATATGGAGGAATAGAAATGAACTATTTATTTGTAGAATACCCAAAATGCACAACTTGCAGGCGTGCAAAAAAATGGCTAGATGAGAATAAAATTGATTATGAGGACAGACATATAGCGGAGAATAATCCGACATTAGAAGAACTTCAAGAATGGGTTAAGAAGAGTGGCCTGCCAATTAAAAAGTTTTTTAACACAAGTGGAACTTTGTATAAGGAAATGAATTTAAGTCAAAAGCTTAAGGAACTTTCAGAAGAAGAGCAATTAAAACTCCTTTCAACAAATGGGATGTTAGTTAAACGTCCAATTGTAGTAGGAGAAGATTTTGTACTTGTCGGATTTAGAGATGAAAGTTTATGGAAAGACAACATTTTAAAACGTTAGAATAGTTTTTAGAATTTAATTATTGTGAAATCATGAGAATCATATTTTATTTTAATAAGAGTTTATGGAGAATAAGCTCTTATTTATGTTAATATAGAATTATATAATTACTATGTTTTGTAAGGGGAGAAGATTAATGAGGGTATATAATAAGTTAGTGAGAGATAAGATTCCTGAAATAATAAGAGGAAATGGAAATGAATGTGAGATTCAGATTGCACAAAAAGAAGATAAATACAAATTATTGGAGAAGAAATTACAAGAGGAAGTTTACGAATTTTTTGAAGATAAGAACATAGAGGAATTAGCTGATATTATGGAAGTTTTATTTGGACTTGCAGGTTGTTTAGGATATACTGAAGAGGATTTATTAATAGCTAGAAATAAAAAAAGAGAAGAACGTGGTGGATTCGAGGCCGGAATTCTACTTAAGTCTGTTAGGTAATAAAAATAATGAAAAGGCTGGTTACTAAATAAAGTAATCAGTCTTTTGTGTATCAAAACGCTATTAGCAACTGTATCTAATATATTCTATGTTAATGTCGAAAAAATATCCGATAATAATTATTAATAAGTATGGATTATTTTGTAATATTATGTTATTATATAAATATACAAAAGAAATGAAAATTTTCAAAAGATATTAGGTTATGAACAAAAGATGAAATCATTTGAAGATATAGTTTATTCAATGAACCTGATTACCCTTAACTCTCTCTCAAGTTTTGATGCAGCCATAGTTTGGCTGCATTTTTAATTTGAAATTAGATTATTATATAAGGGACCTCGAAACAATGAGGATTTTGCTCGTAAAAATAGATTGACGTACATAATTAGAGTATGTAAAATTAGGATAAATAAAAAACAAAATCCAAAATAGTAAACAAATGAGGTGGATTTATATGAAAGATGAGTTACTATACTCTGATGATGATAAAGAAAATAGTAAGATTTCAAGAACTTTCTTGAGTGAAAAATTAACTAAATTTAAAAACATAATTAATTATAGATTAAAAAATATAAATTTATTAGATAAAGAAGAAACTAGTTTGAAATCAGTAAAAAAACAACTGGAAGAACTAAAAGCAAAAAAAGTTGAATTGGAAAGATATGAAAATGAGTTATTAAAGTATGACGATGAAATAAAAGACATGGATTATTGCTTGATAACATCTAATGATTTAAATTCTGTTATTAATTGCAAAAAGAATAGTTTATCCCAAAGATTTTTTAAATACAAAAATATACAACTTGATCTAAAAGCGATAAATGCTTTAATGTTTTTTGACAAGGAAAATCTTATTAAAATAGAGAGCATTATAAATAAATTAGATAAAAATGAAATCCCAATTGAGAAAACATATGAATTACATAAATTTAATGTTGAAAGAATATGTGATTTATATATAAGTTATGAGGATAAAAAGTATCTAATAAAAAATATAGAGCCTTTTAATAAAGAAATTTTGGGAACGTTAAATGGTATTGCCAGTAAGTATGAGGAATATCATTTGCAGAATAAGGAAATCAGAGACAATTTTATTAAAGCTTTCTCGGATACAAAGCATGAATTGAATATTGCAAGTCCATGGATGAATAATTATGTCGTTAATGATAATTTAATAGAGATGATGGAAGATATACTTTTAAGAGGAGGAACAATTAAAATTATCTATGGAATAGGCGAGAATAGTTCATCTCATCAATTTAAAAAAGAGAACAACAACAAGAATAAAAATAGTGAGAGAATAGCTGAAAAATTAATAGAAAAATTTAAAAGTTATGGGGATAGATTTAAAATAAAAAAAGTTAATTCTCATAATAAGCTTTTAATCTGTGATGAAAGTTATTATATTGAGACAAGTTTTAATTTACTATCTTTTTCAGGAGAATACGATGAAGATTCTAAGGATACTAGAGATGAAGGTGCAACGTATAGCACAAATATCGAAGTAATAAAAGATTTGAGGCAAAGGTACTTTGATTTTTAAATACTTAAGAAGAAAGTGTTTTTTTGCACTTTCTTTTTTTTTGTAGTATAGATTGATTTATCTTAAATTGATATACCATAAATATAATTTTTGAAGTTTTAATAGTCTATTTTCGTTGAAGTAATAAAATATACATTATTTTCTTAATTAGCTAATAGATGATATAATAAGTAAGATAAAATTAGATTTTATTAAAGATAATGAAAACTTGCACTTGTTAATAAAAAGTATTAGAAAGATGGAGTAATTTATGATTGATTCAATATTTGGAGAGTTATCCTATTTAAATAATATAAATAACATAATAGCTATATATGAACCTTTGTTTGATGATAAAGAAATTGTGTATGATTTTAGAGTTAAATTTGTTAATAATTGCTTTAGAGAAGAATTTAATTGTAAAGATTCAACTAATAATTGTGATAATGAAATTAAGAAGGCCTTACAAAAGCACTTGTTTGGATATTTTGCAAAGATCAAGAAAGAATATCATTCAGTAAATATAAACGTAATTATTAATGAAAAAATTTATAAAGTTAATTTAACAAGATTTGCGGATAGGTGTGTATTATGTACATTTTTTAGAAATAACAATATTTTAACCAATGATCAAATATTGTTGAAAGGGAAAGATATCATAGAAAATACATTAGACATTATTCTTATGGTAAATAGAAATGGTAGAATTCTTTACGGAAATAAGAAAGCTATTGAAACATACGGATATTCATATGATGAACTAATTAATTTAGATATTTTTACTCTCAGAAATGAAGATACTAGGGAATTTACTCAAAAGCAATTGAATAAAGCATTAGATAGAGGTATAAAGTTTAAAACATACCATTATAGAAAAGATGGGTCTAAGTTTCCAGTTGAAGTAAGATCTATCTATAGAAATAAGAAATCTAAAGATATGGTAATGAGTATTATAAGAGATATTTCTGACATGGAACAGGTATATAAAGATGCACGAATATTTTCAATATCTTTAGATATAATTGATGACCCGTTTATCATTTTTAGTAAGGATATGGATATCTCTTATTGGAGTAAGGGTGCAGAAACCAAGTTTGGTTTTAAAAAGGAAGATGTCATAGGAAAAAATATGAATCAACTGCTCTCAAACGATATATTAGAGAAATCACGAAAATTAATAGATATGATTTCTCAAGGAAAAATAGTTAAGGATTATGAAACTGTAAGATTAGCTAAGGATGGAACTATATTAAATCTTTTGATTTCAGCATCTCCGATTTATGATGAAAATGGAGCATTTTCAGGAATAACTGCAATATATAGAGATATTACTGATAAAAAATTAATAGAAAAGAAGCTTATTGAAAAGTGTGAACAATTGGAATTATTAAAAGAAAAAGCAGAATATGCTAATAAAGCGAAGTCAATATTTTTAGCAAACATAAGTCATGAACTAAGAACGCCAATGAACGGTATTCTTGCAGCATTGCAACTTATCAAATTAGAAGATATCGATGAAGAACAAATAAAATATATTAAAATATTAAATGATTCAGCTAATACCATGCTTAGAGTTATTAATAATCTATTAGATGTTTCTAAAATAGAATCTGGTGCATTCAAACTTAATATTGAAAGATTCAATTTAAGGGAAACAATAAATAATATTTATAACAGTCTTTTAATCACAGGAAATATAAAAGGGTTAGAAATAAGGTATTATCTTGATCCTAATATTGATTTTGACATTATAGGTGATCAAGTAAGGTTAAAAGAGATATTATCTAATTTAATCACTAATGCTGTTAGGTTTACAGATCAAGGTCATGTATCATTTAGAGTAAAAATGATTTCGGAAGATGAGTACAGTGAAAAAATTGAATTTAGGATAAAGGATTCAGGTAATGGCATTGATGAAAACTTTAGAGATAGAATATTTAATGATTTTACCCAAGGGGATTTGTCTACGAGAAATGAATATATTGGTGTAGGACTAAGTTTATCAATTTCAAAGCATTTTGCAGAGCTTATGAATGGTAATATATGTTTTGAAAATAATGAAGATAAAGGATCTACGTTTATTTTTACCTGTGAATTTCAAAAAACTAAAGCTAAGAAACATAGCGTAAAAACAGATACTATAAGTAATAATAAGATTATAAACGAAAATATTGAGCAAGATAAAGTAATTCTATATGTTGAAGATAATTTGATTAGTCAAGAGGTTATGGAGAGTATAATTAAAAGTAAAGGTTATAAATATATAGCAGCATATAATGGTAATGAAGCTTTACATATATTGAGAAATAATAAGGTTGATATAATATTAATGGATATACAAATGCCAGAGCTAAATGGATTTGAAACAACTAAAATTATTAGAACTGAGGAATTAGGGGGAAAACATGTACCAATTATTGCAATCACTGCATATTCAATGCGAGAAGATAAAGAAAAGTGTATTCAAGCAAATATGGATGATTATTTAGTAAAACCCTTTGAAGTTGAAAAATTATATGAAGTTATTGAAGCAAATTTAAGAAAATAGTTCTAATTAAAACAGTACTTATTAATAAGTATTGTTTTTTTATTTTTAAATTAAGTTTATTCAATATATAATGAATAAATTAAGCAAATGTAAGATGTATTTGAATATTGATTATACAATATTTAAATACATAAAGTCGAATTATAAGTGAAAATGCAATATAAAATAAATTGAATGAAGAAAAATACAATGATATCATTTATGTAACGAACGTTATATAGATAATTATAGTACTCAATGTAAATTATAGGGGAATAACTAAAAAAAAGCTGACTTTAATAGATAATTTAAGAGAGGAGAAAGTATTTTGGAAAATGCAACAAGAGATAAAATATTTTATACATCTTTTAAGCTTTTCTTAGAAAATGGATACGAGGCAACAAATATTAGAGATATTTGTAAGGAGGTGGGAGTTAAGGCATCAACAGTATATTTTTACTATAAATCTAAACAAGATTTATTTTTCTACATCTATGACGAGATTTGTAATGATTATATAAGCTTTCTTCAAAGCATAAAAGAGTTTGAACAGGAGATTTCAATAAAAGAAAAATTATATATTTTGTTAAAAAAGAAACTAGAATACTATATTTCTGATATATCAAAGAGAAAATTTATTTTTAGATGTCACTTGTTTCCGCCAGAGGAAATATCAAATGTGATAAGAGAAAAATATAAGTTTTATACAGGTGAGGAAAACAAAATTATTTTAGATATTACTGGAATGGATCGATATAAAGATAAATTTATAAATGATAATATTGAGAACTATCTAATAAAATGCAAAAAATTAGAGAATTATTTACTTTATGAAATGATAACTTCAAATATAAGAGTAAATGATGAAGCTGTCGCTAGATTATGGGATATATATTTTGAGTTGATGTAGTATTAAAAGAAAATATAATTATAAGTTTTAAATATTTTTCTAAAGATTATATTTGAATTTTATAAAAAAGTTTTAGTGTATGAGTTTAAATATTTTTTGTTTAAAAAAGGAGGGCGCATGTATGGAGATAATAAATCAAGTGAAAGAAAGACTAGCTATTTTTAGAAATTTGTATGATGTTATTAGGATTGTTGATCCTATAAATAAAGAAACTACTATTGTTAAAGATAATGAAATACAACAATTAAAAGGAACATGTTATGCCCTATGGAGGAAGGATACCTTTTGTGGAAATTGCATATCCATGAGAGCATATTTAAATAATGATACATTTGTAAAACTTGAATATGATAAAGAAAGAATAGCTTTAATAACTGCAACGCCAGTGGATGTAGATGGCAAAATTTACATTGTAGAGATATTAAAGGATATTACTAACAATGGAAGTGTATTACATAAATTTAATGAAAACTCTGATTCTGTAGAAGAGATGATTAGTTCAATGAACGAAAAAGTAGTTAAAGATGAATTGACAGGATTATATAACAGAAGATATATAAATGAGCGGCTTCCTATAGATATCAACTACAGTAAGATTAGTAATATGCCGTTATCCATTATTATGGCAGATATAGATTTCTTTAAAAAAGTTAATGATAAATATGGACATGTTATTGGGGATAAAATATTAGTTGATTTCTCAAATTTAATTCTTAAGTCAATAAGAAATAGTTCTGACTGGGCAAGTCGCTTTGGAGGAGAAGAATTCATTATTGTGTTAAATGAAACTGAATTAAAGAGTGCCTATATAGTTGCAGAAAAGATAAGAAAATTAGTAGAAGGTACAACATTTACTTATGGTGATATTGAAATCAATATAACTGCAAGTTTTGGAGTATATGGTATTGAAGATAATAATATAAGTATTTCAGACTTATTACTGAATGTAGATAAAAATCTATATAAAGCTAAAGCAAGTGGAAGAAATAGAACAGTTACAGGCGAAGAAAATTTATTTCAGATTGATTTTGAAGGAATAAAACATAAGACTATAAAACTTGCAGAATTAAATAGACATATAAATGAGATAAGAGAACTTCTAAATGAAGTGTGTTGCACGGTTGCGACAAGCGAAACTATAAACGATAGGTTAGCTATAAGTCAATATTTAGACGAATTAATAGTAAAATATATGAAAGATCTTAATGACTTAAGATAGAGTCTATATTTAAAGATGAAGTCAAACCTACAGAAGGAGCACAAATAAATTAATTATGAAGATTGAAAATAAGAATTTAGATTGTATAGAAATATTTAAAAAGTATAAACAAGCAATAGATGAAGCAAATATTGCAGTTTGGGAATGGGATGTTAAAGAAGATAAGTTTTTTGCTTCTGATGAATGGCAGAAAATAACTAATTATAATTTTAATAATTTATTAGATTTCATAGAAAAGTTAGCTATACATGAAGATAGAGAGTGTGCAATAAATGACTTGAATTTTTTCGTAGAAGGAAAAATATCTTCCTATAGAAGTGTATTTAGAATTGTTACAGAAGAAAAGTGGGAAAAATGGATCATGATTAAAGGAAGTATGATAAAAGATCAAAATGGGGAGGTAATACGTTTATTCGGAATTGCAAGTGATATTACTGAAGAAAAAGAGAAAAGAAAATTGTCTAAAGAAAGCGTATATTATGATTCTCTTACTGTACTTCCTAATAGAGTCCTATTTTTAATGGATATTAGAGATATTTTAGAAAAAACTATTAAACTTAATCAAGAGGGAGCATTAATTTTTATAGATTTAGATAATTTTAAAGCTATAAATGATACTTTAGGCCATGATTATGGAGATTTAATGCTTAAAGTATTTTCTCAGCTGCTAAGTATATGTGTTAATGATTATGGTAAGTTGTATAGAGTTGGTGGAGATGAATTTATTGTAGTTATCGAAAAAATTAATACAATAGAAAACTTAAAAGAACTATGTGATACTATATTAGATTACTGCAAAAAGCCATTTGAACTTGATGAAAAACAGGTATATATGACAACAAGTATAGGGATTTCGTTATTTCCACAAGATAGTACTGAAATGAATGATTTAATGAAATTTGCAGACTTGGCAATGTTTAAATCCAAGGAAGATGGAAAAAATACATATACTTTTTTTGAAGAATCAATAAATGAGGCATATACAAGAAGAATATTGATTGAAAATGAATTGAAAAAATCAATAAAGAATAATGAGTTATCTATAGTATATCAACCACAAATCGATGCTTTAGAAAATAAAATTGTTGCATTTGAAGCTTTATTGAGATGGAATAGCAGAAAGCTTGGCTTTGTATCTCCAGCTGAATTTATACCTATAGCGGAAAGAAGTGGGATAATTGTAGATATAGGTGAGTGGGTATTAGATAAGGTTTGTAAAAAGATTCGTGAATTCAAAGAAAAAAAATATGAATTTAATAATATAGCTATTAATGTTTCACCGATTCAGATAAAAGAGACAAATTTTAAGGATAAGATAATAAAGGTTTGTGAAGAAAATGAAATATCACTAAATTTGTTAGAAATAGAAATTACAGAAAGCACTCTAATCGAATTAAATAAGGAAAAAATTGCTGACTTACATGAACTGATAAAAAAAGATATAAATATTTCAATTGATGATTTTGGTACGGGGTATTCCTCTTTGAGCTACCTAACAGTTTTACCTATAAATACTCTGAAAATAGACAAATCGTTTATAGATAATATTGAGAGTGAGAAAAATCGAGCTGTAATAGAATGTATTTTGAATTTATCTAAAAGTTTAAAATATAAGGTTATAGCTGAAGGTGTTGAAATGAAAGAACAACTTCAGATGCTTATGAATCTAGGATGTAATGTGATTCAAGGATATTATTTTAGTAAACCAGTTTGCGAAGATGAACTTGAGGAAATGATGAAAATAAATCAAAGTGTATGAATTAAGTTGTACACTTAACGAGTAAATTCTCTTTAAGACAATGTAAGAATGCGTTCAAATTTGCTGCCTTAATTATCTAAAGCTTGGGAGGTATAAAGCATGGATTATGAGAATAAAGAAGATAATAATAAAAAATACAACGATTTAGAGATATATGAGGCTGCATTACTTAATGCAAATGATATAATAATTTTATTTTCAAGTGAGGGGAATATTTTAAAAGTTAATAAAAAAGCTATACATTCTTATGGTTATAGTGAAGAAGAATTACTTGCAATGAACATATTTGAACTAAGAAATAAAGAAAAACTTGATGTAGTAAATACTCAATTTGGAAAAGCTAAATCGGGTGAGATTGAATTTGTGACTATTCATTATAAAAAAGATGGTTCAAGTTTTCCTGTTGAAGTGAAATCAATTGGAATGGAAATTAATAATGATAAATTTGTCTTAAGTATAATAAGAGATATAACTACTAGAGTAAAAAATGAACAGAAAATTATAGAATTAGCTTCGTTGGTTGAAAACACAGATGATGCAATTATAGGAAAAAACCTAGATGGAATAATAACAAACTGGAATATAGGAGCTGAAAAGATTTATGGTTACATAAAAGAAGAGGCAATAGGCAAGCATATTTCAGTAATAATACCTGATGATAGAATTAATGATTTTTATGGAATAATGACTGAAATAAGAAATCGAGAAAAAATTAAAGGATTTGAATCTAAGAGAAAAAAGAAAAATGGCGAATTAATAGATGTTTCGATTGCGGTAGCGCCTATTTATGATTTAGAAGGAAAATTAATAGGAGCATCTAATATTACAAGAGATATAACAGAGAGTAAAAAAATAGAAAAAGAATTAAGAGATAAATATGAAGAAATATCTTCATTGTATGAGGAGCTCATAGCAATTGAAGAAGAATTGAGATCAAATTATCAAGAATTAGAAAAAGCGAAGGAAGAGGCAGACAAAGCAAATCAGGCTAAAAGCGAATTTTTAGCTAATATCAGTCATGAGATTAGAACGCCTATGAATGGAATAATTGGAGTGATAGATTTGCTTAAGGTAACTGAACTTAACAGTAATCAAAAAGAATACTTAGAAATGCTAAGCCATTCATCAAGAGTATTATTAGGAATTTTGAATACTATATTAGATATTTCAAAAATAGAAGCGGGCAAATTTGAACTTATTTTAAAACCTTTTAACATTAAAAAAACTTTAGATAGAATTATTAAGGAACTATCTATTGCATGCAGTAACAAAAACTTAGAAGTTTTTTATTACATAGACCCATATATAAATTTTAATTTAATAGGAGATGAAATTAGATTAAATCAAGTTTTAATAAATCTTATAAATAATGCAATTAAATTCACTGATAGTGGTCATATTGTATTTAAAGTCAAAAAAATAGATCTCACTAATAATAAGTTAGTTTTGGAATTTTCAATACAGGATAGTGGTATTGGAATAAGACAGGAGTTTAAAAATGATATATTTAAAAAATTTGTTCAACAGGATATGACCTATATTAAAAAATATAATGGAACAGGATTGGGACTTGCTATTTCAAGAGATATAGCAAAGTTAATGAATGGTGATATATGGTTTGATAGTATTGAAAATAAGGGAAGTACTTTTTATTTTACAGCCGAATTCCTAGTAGATTATTCAACAAGAAATGCTAAAGAGGTAAGTTGCGATTTACAGGATGAGAAAACAGCTGTAGAAAAAACTAAAAATATACTGATTGTTGAAGATAATGAGATAAATATGAAGATAGTTTGTGCAATGGTAGAGAAATTAGGATATGAATATGAATATGCATATAATGGTAGAGAAGCTTTAGAGAAATTAAATAAAAGTTCATTTGATTTAATACTTATGGATATACAAATGCCAGAATTAAATGGATATGATACAACTAAGATAATTAGGGCAAAGGAGATAAAAACAAAGGAGTATATTTATATTGTTGCTATGACTGCTTACTCTATGAACGGCGATAGGGAAAGATGCATGGAAATTGGAATGGATGATTATATTTCTAAGCCATTTGATATTGTTACATTAAAAAATGTTATTTCGAAATTCGTGTAATATTATCAATTAGTGAAAAATAATTAATAACTGATTTCTTAACCTTAGCTAAGCCAGCTAAAATTTCTGTTGAAGAGGTTTCAGTGTAGGATTTATTCATTTCAATCAAAAGATTACTTCAAACATCTTCTTTGATTAAAGGAATAGATGTTGAATTTAACTTTAATCATGATGATAGATCTGTTATGTGCGATGAAGTCAGAATTAGACAAGTAATTTTAAACATATGTAAAAATGCAATTGAAGCGATGGAGAATGTAGAGTGTCCATTTCTTGAAATCAAGACTAATATTGATGAACTTGCTAATGAGATATTAATAAGTATTACGGACAATGGAGAGGGAATTCCCAAAGAAATAATATCGAAATTAGGAACTCCATTTTTCACTACAAAGAAAAATGGAACTGGTTTAGGTTTAAATGCGTGCTTTCAGATAGTTAAAGAACATGAAGGAAGAATTGATATAAAAAGTGAATTAGATGTTGGCACAACTTTTGATATAATCTTGCCATGCATTAGTGAAGAAGAGAATGAAGCTGAATTAAGTGAAAGAAGCATATGTTAAGGATGGGATACCATACCATGCCGCTAATATATTCGAAAGCAATTGACTATACTAGAAGCATGCTTGATCGAGATACAATTATCAGAGTGATAGATTCAATGAAGAAAGCTAAGGTAATAGATGTTTATGGTGATGGAATTAACTATGAAGTCGCTAAGATGTTTTGCTATAAGCTTGAGGAAATAGGTATTATGGCTAGTGCATATACAAGTAGTATACACTGGAATCATTGTGAAATACTTTAGAATTTTCGAATGTTATATTCACAATGTCTACTCAATATATTTTGGATATAATCGTGGCAGCATTATTAGTACACCGTTATGATATGGTTGAAAAAAATGTGAATGCTTTAAAAAATCAAAGAGAAGAATGGATAAAAAGTACCGACTAAGTGTTGGTACTTTTTTTCATAATAAGACGAAAAAATCATGATTTTCTGAATATTTAAGCCATATTGCAATCTTTATGTAAAATTATTAAAAATATTATTTATAATATAGTTATCAAATATATATAGGGGAGGAATGATTATGGTAACAAGAAGATTTCCAGAAGGTTTTTTATGGGAAAGAAGAAAATAAAAAAAGGGGGAAATGGTTATTTAGCGATTTAATAACAATGCAAAATATATGGGGAAAATAGAAGAATTATTAACCAAAGTAGAAAATGTAATTAGCAACGGAATTGATAAGCAAGGTGTAATTGAGATTTTAAAGATAATAAAATGTCCTTTTCCATATGAAATTTTAGATGAAATTATGTTGTATGGAGACTATCTGCCTAAAAATAGAGAATTGGGCTTTTCAAATGAAAAAAGGTATATTCACTTTTTATGGGATGTTTTGGATAAGTCGCCTATGTGTCTAATAGCTAATTTTTCTATATATTATAGGCAAATATTAGGGAAAAAACTATTCAAGAGTTGTGGTAAAAACTTTGTTGCAGAAGAAAATGTTCGTTTTAATGTTCCAGGAAACATAGTAATAGGCAATAATGTATTTATAAATAGAGGAACATATATTGACTCTAAAGGTGGTGTAATAATAGGTGATTCCGTTGGAATAGGCGAGAATGTAACAATATTTACTCACTCTCATGCTGAACACGACCATTCTATTAGAACTTATGAAACTGTGGTTATTGAAGAGTACTCTAAGATATATGCAAATGCTACTATATTAGGTGGTGTAAAAATTAAGAAGCAGGGGATAGTAGGAGCATGTTCATTAGTAAATAAAGATGTAAGTAAAAATACGTTAGTGGTTGGAACTCCTGCAAGAAAATTGAGAGAAAGAAAAAATCTTAATAAAAATGATAGAGAATTAAGTCTTATATTTTCATAAATAAGAATAATTGAGAATTTAACTAATATCTTTAATGAAAAGGCATCTGTAGAAATATAGGTGTCTTATATTTGTGCAATAAATTACATAAAGAAACATATTATCCTTTTTCTGTTATAGTTAAAAACGAAAGGAGGGATAATATGCAGAATATTGAGAACATAAACAAGAAGATTTGCGAAATGAGACAGACATTACAAGATTTGATTAATGAAAAGTCAAATCTATTAGATCCAGAAATAATTTTTGCAAGTCAAGAACTTGATGAAGCTTTGAACGAGTATAATAAATTACTTGACAAAGTAGACAAGTAGAAAAAGGGGAGAGAATTAAAAATCTCTCCCTGAATTTGTATGCCTTAAATTGACTGCTACTAATATTGATATTTATTTTAGACACTTGTTATAATTTAAAATTTTAAGTGAAAGCTCTAATTTGAATAAATTATTACTGTTTTCAAGTGAAATATCAAGTAAACTTTGGATTTTATTAAATCGATAAAATAACGTACTGCGATGAATGTTTAGTTTACTTGCAGTATCATTAGCATTTCGATTGTATTCCAGATAAGTTTTTAGAGTTACAAATAATTCAGTTTTATTATTTTTATCATATTTAATAAGCTTTATTATCAGAGGGTGAACTAAAGTTAATAAATTTATTTTATGTAAATCATCAATTTTATTCGTAGCCATATAAAATAAATAATATTCCATATAATCTTCAAAATAGTTTATTCGATTATCTAGTTTCATTTGCGATGATAGATTCAAGGCATAGATAGACTGGTTAAAGTAATCTTTTATATCTAATATGTTTTCAAAATTAATGCTTACTCCACATTTTAAATTATTTAAATCTAAAAATTCCAATAAATTTTCATTTGTATATTCACTTATAACTTGTTCATTCTCATTGCTCATAAGAAAAATAATAATATCTTTGTAATATGTAGAAATACAATTTCCTAATATATTTTTAAGTCTTTCAATCATTTGTTTTAATGCGAAGTTATGCCTATAATCGGCATATTTTTGTTTAAAAGGTATTGAAAGGATTAGAAAATTTGTATTTAAATTAAAATTGCTATGTTTTAGACGTTCTTTAACATATTCAACATTATCTAGATGATTTACTAATAAATCTATTAAGTAATATTCTTCATCTAAACCAGAATTGCTTATAAATAAATTTTCTTTTTGTATTTGAATAGAAAGCACTTTAGATAATATATTTGTAAGTTCTAAATCTTCTTCCTGAAATTTACGCTTGCTTTGTAAAACACTTATATAAGCAATAGAAATATCATTTATCCTAATAGAACAGAATATTAGATTTTGATCAGAACAATGAAAGAATGAAGTATTTGTTTTATAGATAGCATCTATGCATTTATTTTCTTTCATCAGATTAATAGTATCTGATAAAAGATAATGTTCACCGTTATGTGTTTCTATACTTGAATTTTCTCTTTTTGCAAGATTTGAGCGTGTGATGATACGATAACTTGTGTCTAATATAAAAATAGGATTATCTAAGAAATTTTCTGCGGTGTTTAGAATATCCTCTATTGTGTTCTGAGCAAATAGGCTATCGTAAAGTTTAAATTTTTTCTCATATAAATCAAAATCTTTTTCCATAATATCTCCTTGAATTTATTTGAATTGAAAAAATGTTTAAATACAATAAAATTATAAGCATTATATTAAGACTTATTTTTGATGAATGACATTTTTCAACATGTTAAAATTATAACAAATGGTTACTTTTGTTAGTGAAAATTAATTGCCTTATTAAATTATAAGGAGAAAATACAAAAGTTTAAACTAGTTTTATAAAATATTAAGTTATTAAAAGGAGAAATATTATGGGTTTCACAGTATTAGGTATTACAGCAGGAAGAAAAGATTCTAATTCTGAGATTTTACTAAAGGAAGCATTACTTGCATGCCAAGAACAAGGCGCAGATGTTAAAATGATTAATTTGAGAGATTATAATATTATTGAATGTTCTGGATGCACAGCTTGCACACATGGTATGAGTAGTGGGAAAAATGTTGGGTGTACATTAAGTAAAAAGGATGATAAGGAAGAAATTATGAAGGTGATGTTGAATGTAGATGCTATAATTGCAACAGCACCAACATATGATCTAATGCCAACAGCGACATTTTCAAAATTTATGCATAGAAATCTAGCGTATGAATCGGCTTTCTTAGAATCAATTGGAGCTATTGATCATAAAGATAGAGTTGCAGGACTTATAGCAGTTGGTGGATCTACTCGCTCATGGCAATCAATGGCGTTAGAAAGTATGCAGGCCGCATGTTTTACAAATGACTTTAAAGTCGTAGATATGTATTTAGCGACAAGAGTTCCAGCACCTAAGCAATGTTTATTATACGATGATATGATTGAACGTGCTCGAAAAATGGGTGAAAACATAATGAAATCATTAAATACACCAGCTAAAAAAAGAACATGGCTCGGAGACGAGGAGATGGGATGGTGTCCACACTGTCATTCAAATGCATTAGTTTTAGGAGAGTTACAATGGGATGGATTACATTTCCCAGTTGAATGTCAAGTTTGCGGAGCAGGCGGAAATCTAGAAAAAACAGAAGAAGGAAAATGGAAATTTGTTATTCAAGAGGATGGACTAAATCGTGATCGTACATCTGTTGAAGGAAGAGAACATCATTTAAAGGAAATAATGCATACACAAGGTGGATTTTATACAGAAGAAAATTTAGCAACTGTTAAAGAAAAATTTGCTAAATATAAGGAATTGAAATTTCAGACTATAGAGATAAATAAATAGAATTAAAAATAAGAAGTGTTAAAAGTACTTATTTTAATAGGAGCATAAAATAGTCTGCGCAAACTTCATGTGATACAAAAAATATCGTTTGAAGAAAGTGCAGGCTATATTTTTATCTCGAAATGAATTAGTACAATTAATTTTAAGTATGTTATAGTTAACATATAATATAAAAGAAATATAAATCAATATTATCGGCAAGAATATTGAATTTTAATGATTCAAAAATTGCTTATTCGAAATACTAAAGAATTACAGGAGGCTTTATAATGTCAAAGCAACAACTTTTATGGTTAGAAAATTATTTAAAGGAAACATATCAGACATCAATACTAGAAAATTTTCTTGATTTTCAAATTGATGAAATTTTACTGGGGAAGGTTATATATAAAACAAAAATTATTAATAAACATTGTAATATATATGGTTATGTACATGGTGGTACATTGGCTTCAATTGCAGACGTAGTAATGGGAGTTTCGTGTGTTACTTTAGGAAAACGTATTGTAACTACAGATTTGAGCATAAGTTATATAAAAAATGTGCGTGAAGGAAGTATAATTACAGCTGTTGGAGAAGTCATCAGTGATGGAAACAATATAATGAGAGCTGTATGCAAAATCTTTGATGAGAGTCAGGAACTACTTGTTCAAGCACAAGCATCTTATTTTGTTATTGGAAGCTTTGATAATATTGATTACCCAAAGTCAGAATAATTACTTTTCACGAAAAAGGTACTCAAAAGTACCCTTATGAAAAGACTAATTGAATATTACCAAATATTATAAATTGATAGTCAGAAAGAAGAGGAATTAAAACATACTTAGTTCCATAGTTCAGCCACCTTTCGTAATTTTAATATTACGCAAAATAAATAATTCAATTTATATTATTTGAAGAAGAGAAGAATATATTCTAGGTGTTACGTGGAAATAATATAATAAGCTAGGAAAGAATACCTAGCTTATTAAGGAGAATTTTAACTAATATTAAAATTTTGGTTGTTTAAAATAAAGTGTATGTTTATAGTGAGATACGCAAAATTATCTTTTGATAAAATTTAATTAAAACAATTACAGTTGACAAATAAATGACATAAATCAATGTTAATATATTTATTAGAAGAAGTAATCGTTATCAAAAATACGACAAAAAGATTAATATTTTGAATTCTCAAATGATATTGTTTACAAAATTCAGAAAAAATTAATTATTTTATGAGAAAAATCATAAGAAATTAATAGTATTATATAGGTAAAGGGGGGATGACTTAATGGGAAATATAATGAAAATAAATATGTATGCAGAAGCGAAAAGAAAAAAGGATACAAAGATAGAGCTAAAAACTATCGAAAAAGTTATCTTGGAATATAACAGTTGGATAAAAAAAGATAACAGAGAGGATAAAATGGAGAATTATGAAAAATTCATACAAGCATAATTATTTTTAAAGGTAGATTAAGTAGAAATACTTCATTTACCTTATTTTTTTGACTCAAATTATTATTTCAACAAATAAATATTTATTTTCAGTAAAATTTTAATCAATAAATTTATTAAGAAATAGAATTTAAGAAAGACCTAGATATTTATTTATGTATTAAAATAATACTTGCTGCATAAAAATGAGTATTACACAAATAAAGGGTGTGGTAATTACTATGCGGAAGAGGAAACTTATTTCGGAATTGCATTATCATTTAAAAATTAAATAGATGAATTAAGAATTTATACCAAAATTTGAATTTTTATAAATAATATGGTATTATATTAAAAGCTATTGCTTAAATTGGAATATAAAAATTGAGGAGAGAATTTGATGATTAATAGAGCAGAATTGAAAAGACATGCTAGGAACCAGTTGAAAGGAAAATGGGGAATTGCCATTGGTGCAATTATAGCTGTGTTTTTAATACAAATGTTATTTAATTTTATTACAAGGATTTTTGAAGATAATAATGCGTTAGCTATTATTTTAGCTATTATATCAATGATATTTAGTACTGTGATGACTATTGGAATGTGTAAATTTTCATTAAACTATGCTTATGAGGATAGAGAACCAGAATTTGCAGATATATTTTCGGGATTTAGAGTTATATTAAAAGCTATAGGGTTATTTTTTCTATTGGGAATAATTATATTAGTAGGAACCATTTTATTAATAATACCAGGTATTATATTTAGTTATATGTTTTCACAATCTTATTATATATTAGCTGATGATAATAGTAAGTCCATTATTCAATGTTTAAAAGAAAGTGCTGGAATGATGAAAGGATATAAATTTAAATATTTTGTACTTTTGCTCAGTTTTTTAGGATGGATAATATTAGGAATAGTTACATTGGGTATAGGTTTACTGTGGGTGATTCCATACATGAACGTAACAACGGCTTCTTTTTACTTAAAAGTTAAGAATAACTACTACCAATCTAATGGTTGGTTAAATAACTAACATTTATCACTAATTATAAAAGTAACCATAAAAGCAATAGTATAAAATGTAGAATGGCTATATTTTATCTGATAATATTTAATATATTACAATTGGAAGCTGAGAAAAATTCTTTTATTTGGGCATATTAAGGATTTGGAGCTAGTTGTGCAACCGACCAATTAAAACTAATTAACAAAATGATTAGTTTTAGTTGGTTTTTTATTTAATTTAGACAACAAAATTTAATATATGTTAATAGGATTTATAACAATTTATATTTATACAGAAGACTTTATGAATACAATTCAACTATATAAAAATAAAAGAGCATCTGATGATGTTGTTTAAAAGAAGATGTATAGATAATGAATAATTACCAAAAAGAGAAGGAATATTCATGGATATTTTTGTGGCAAGACAGCCAATATTTAATGTTAGTAATGAAGTGATTGCATATGAGCTTTTATTTAGAAATGGGCAAAATAATTTTATATGAATTATCTAAAGAAGAGTTGAGGGTAATTAACATCTATTTTACTATGTATCATTGCATAAGAGTTAGAATAATATTACAATAATATGTATACGAAAGGAGTAGTAGGTATGTTAAAAGTTTTAAAGGCCATAAAGTATTTAGCCTTAGTTATAGTATTTACTGTTTTAATTTATACATTTATATATTATTCTGTATTAAAAATATGAGGTTAAGTTATTTTAGGGAATGGATTTCAAGTAAGATATTCTTATAGGATTAAAATATAGAGAATAGCATACGCAAAGTTCTATGTGCGTGATATTATATGGTTAATATAAAGGAAAGAGATAGTATTTGGGAAAGTGCAATAAATACTATCTCTTTGTTTGGTTATCATGTCATCATTAGAATTATTGACTATCTTGAGAAAATTCATTCAACTTTATTATAAAGTTTGAAAATAGAAATTGTTGCGGATATATGTCCATAAAGTAAAGCAAGGAAATTAGTGAAAGGAAAAGCCCCAAGTATTTAAAAATTCCTAAGCTAAAGTTAATCTTTTAAGGTTCAGAACTAAATCTGTAACCTTTATTTTTTCTAAATAATATATTAGAAGAGAGTTGGTATTTTTGATAAAAAGTTGTCAAGAATTAGTAATAATATATTTTTTAGAAAGGGGAGTTAATATTATGGAAAAAGAAAATGATAAGTTAGAAATAAAAGATTCGGTTTCAATTGAGGATAAACAAATACTAAGAAAGGCTCTAGATGGGATAAATGGATGGAACTTTAATCCTGTAGCAGTAGTTACTAATGGTGTTGAGGAATATTATTTTATATGTAAAGTCAAATCAGTAATAGAAAATTTACAAATGGAAATGGCTAAGGTATACATAAAAGTTCAAAAAGACAGTGAGCCTAGATTATTAGCTATAGAAGAAATTAATTAAATTGTATTATGCAATAAAAGAAATATATTAAAGGAGAAAAGTCGAAAGGATAAAATAGAATAAGATGAAAAAATTGATAATACTTTTTAGAGACAGTAGTATAGAAGATATAACTACTGTTTTTTTATTTCGAAATAATTTGGAAACTTTAAATTAGATAAATGTTATCAATTTAAATTTTATGATTTAGGCATAATCCTTTAAAGAAAAACAAATACCAATAATGAAATTGAGTAATTTGGATGTTTTTATTTTATATGGCGTGATAATTATTAAATGCGTAATTTGGTTAAAATTCGTGATATATTTTATATAAATAAATTTCTAGTATAATAGCGTGGTAATAGGAGGAATAAAATTTGAAAAAAGCAGTAATTTTTGATATGGATGGAGTTTTGGCTTTTACTGAAAATTTCTATTTCAAAAGAAGAACGAATTTCTTTGATGAATTAAAAATAGAGCCATCTACACGAAAAATTCAAGATTTTATTGGATCAAGCAGTGATATGATATGGGAAATGTTGGTGACAGATGATGAAAAGAAAAGAAGAGACTTAAAAGAAAAGTATTTAATGTACTCTAAGGAGCATGAAATTAAATTTCTGGAAGTACTAAATCCTTCAGTTAAACAAGTATTTAAAATATTAAAAGAAAAAAATATTAAAATAGCTATTGCTTCATCATCTGGAAAAGAGGACATTTTAAGAATGGTAAAAGAGTGTGAGTTTGAGGATTACATTGATTTTATAATTAGTGGAGAAGAGTGTAAGAAAAGCAAACCAGATCCAGAGATTTATAGTGAAATTCTTAAAGCTTTAGAATTATCACCAAAGGATGTGATGGTTGTGGAAGATTCATTACTCGGAATTAGAGCTGCAAAATCAGCAGGACTTACAGTTGGGGCTTTAGTACCAAAAGATTATCATATAGACCAGACAGAAGCAGATTTTCAAATGAATGATTTAGTTGAAGTAATTGATAAAATTTAAAGAATAAGATTTATTTAGAGAGTAATAGGAAAAATATTGTTTGTATGATAATATATTAAGACTTTAACTCGATACATTGTTATTTCGTAGAGTTGTGAAACAACAATGTATCTTATTTCCATTGATTACAATTAGGCCTTGTTCCACGTTTGAGGTTATCATTAAAACAATACAGGCATATTTGCATTCAAAATATCAATAAATTTTTTATTTAATAAAGGTTCTGTTAGTGCATTATCACAAGTAAATTTAAGTTTGTCCAAACTCATAGATATTTCTTCTTCTATAAACTCTTCATAGTCAGACCAGCCAATAGAGTTTTTTATAAAATCAAATATATCAGATGGAGTATCAAAAATCTTCAAGAATAATCTTTGATCACAGTCATTATCCCATTCATTATTAAATTTTTCACAAAAAGATTTCAAGCCTAGGTTTAGCAGTGTCTCATCAAATAACCATAGGTTATTTAGAAAAGAATATGAGTTATTCATTGATTTAACTAAGCTTATATTAAGATTTTCATCATATTCTCTGACTTCTTTCACAACATTTTCATATGAGGTTAATGGGATATAAAACCCTTCAGATTTACGATCAAACCAAGTGAAAAAAGCCGTAGGAAGAAAGACATGTTGTAAAAATCCTAAGAGTTTATAAGCGGTAGGATAAACAACAAAACCATAGTGAAAAACTTTTTTTTCATAATCAAGTATTCCTGTATAAAGTATTTTAGAATCTTTAGTTATATTTTTGTTCTCAAAGTAACCTTCCCATAAATCAGCACTATTTATGATTTTATGTTCCCAAAAATAATAATGTTTATATGGATTAATACATCTGCTTTTAGGTTTTATATCAATTTTCAAATTTATAATACCTCCTTCTAAATCTTTTATTAAATAAAGGATAACTAAATAGCTAAAAAATAATTAATTAGTTACCTTTATTTTAAGATACATTATTAGCTTAATTTTGAATAGAATTCTACAACTAATGAATCATTAATTTCGATTGGTACTTCACTTCTAAGAGGATATCTTGAAAGAGTACCTGAAAATTCATTTTCATTTTTATCTACATATGGATAGGTATTTAAAATATTTGATAAGAAATTATTTTTAAAAGTCTCATTTTTTTGTGATTTCTCTCTTAAGGAAACTATATCTCCTATATTGACATTAAACGATGGAATATTTACTTTACTGCCATTTACTAAGAAATGTCCATGGACTACCATCTGACGTGCTTGAGCTACAGAATTTGCAAAACCTAATCTATATACTATATTATCAAGTCTGCATTCTAATCTTTTGATTAAAGAATATCCTGTTTGTTCCTTATCCCTAAGAGCTTTTTTTACGTAAATAGAGAATTGTTTTTCCATTACTCCATAGTAAGCTCTTAATCTTTGTTTTTCTAATAATTGTACACCATAGGCAGAAAGCTTTTTAGCATTTCTAGCGCTGCCATTATTAGCTCTTTTCATTGCATTAGGGTGACCTATTACATTAAGTCCTAAACGTCTACATAATTTAAATCTTGGTGTTCTCATTTTTGCCATAATAATTATCATCTCCATATAGAAATTTGCCGCGATAAAATTAAGCCCAAAAATAATATAGCATATGATAAATGGTTTGTAAATGAAATTAATTATCAATTGCAAGAATTATTTTTATCGTATATAATAGATTACAGACAAGATAATTGCATAAATATGGATATGCAAAAGAATAAGGGGGACCCAGCTAAGTTATTAAAACAAAATGCAATTTATGCTAATGATGGTAAAGCTGCAACAGGAGAGTTGAGGAGAAAATAAAAAACTAATATTATTAATTCTTTAAATAAATTTAAAAAATATGAAAACAATTTTGGGAAATGAGGATTATATAGTATATTCTAAATACTTTTAGTCAGATGTTTTACTTGATATAAGCATACTATGTTGATATAATGTTTGAAAATAGATAAAAATGTTAAAAAAAATAGAATAAATAATTAATATGTATAACATATGTATAATTTGTAATAACTAATGTATTGTGTTTTGTTATAAAACATAGTTACATTGGTTATACGATTACAATAAATGTAATTTGCATTGAAAAAATAACCAAAGGAGATGTTAGAATGAACAATATATTAAAAAATGAAAAAGCAATGATATTTCTTGGTGGAGTTGCAGCAGGTACTTTAGGTGCAAAAATATTGAAAAGTAAAGCAGCTAAAAAACTTTATGTTACAACATTAGCGAATGGGATGAAACTTCAACAAGATGCACAAGAATTATTCGAAACAATGAAAGAGGATGCAGAAGATTTATGTTTCGAAGCGAGAAAAGAGGTTACTAAAGAATCTAATTCAGACGAAAAATAATAAAGTTTAATTTAATTAGATTTTAAAAATTACATTAATAAGATTGTAAAATTGAATTAACATATTAAATGGGCAAAAATCAGGAGGCTGTTCTATAAATTAATAAATATACAGCATTTATTTTAGAATAAATGCTGTATGTGAAATCTAATTTTAAGACAGTCTTTTATAATATGCAAAGACATAGTTGAGAGAAGATAAATTAAGGTGTTTGTCTATTATTTTTTATGGGCATGACATTTTAAGAATGCTTCACAGATTTAAATATCAACTATAAAATTTACAAAACTGAATTATGAAAATAGAGGGCGTGATTGATATGAAATACAAGATAATCCATGATATGCCAGGAAGGATAAGACTTAGATGTGGCGGCTTTGCATTTTCTTTAGAAGAAAGCTACAGTATTGAGCATGTATTAAGAAAAAGTAATCATATAAGCGATGTAAAGGCAAGTCATACTACAGGAAGTATTCTAATTTTTTATAATAACGAATGTAGAGAAAAAGTATTAGAGGTAGTTTCAAAAATAAAAATATCAGAACTACCGGCATTAGATAAAGATAATGGTACAAAAGAAATAGATATAGATTTTCAAAATACACTGATTACCATGGTGAGTAAGAGACTACTTTTTAAAATCCTACTTCCATTAAGTATAAGAAAAGTTTTAACAATTTGTAATGCAGTTAGATTTATAAAAAAAGGGACAAGTAGTTTATTAAAAGGAAAAATAAATGTTGATGTATTGGATGCTGTATCAATTGGAGCAGCAATGTCTCAAAATTCTTATGAAACAGCTGGTTCTATCATGTTTTTACTTAGCATTTCAGAATTACTTGAAGATTATACAAGAAGAAAAACTAAGAGTGAATTAACAAAGAGTCTTGCAATAAATGTTGATAATGTATGGCTTGCTAATGATGAACAAGAAATTTTAATTTCATTGTCTGATTTGGAAGTGGGAGATAAAATCATAATCCATACAGGAAATATGATACCGGTTGATGGGGTGGTTATTAGCGGGGAAGCTATGGTAAACCAATCAACGATGACTGGAGAGCCTTTAGCGGTGAAAAAGGAAACCGAAGCTCTTGTATATGCAGGTACTGTTGTTGAAGAAGGAACGATAAAAATTGAGGTGAAGGCCTTAAGTTCAGAAAGTAGAATCAGTAAAATTATCGACCTAATAGATAATTCGGAAGACTTAAAATCTAATATTCAGGGAAAAGCTGAGAGCTTAGCAGACAATATAGTTCCATTTAGTTTACTTGGAGCAGCTGCGACATATATGTTTACAAGGAATATTACAAAGGCTTTAGCGGTATTGTTAGTGGATTATTCTTGTGCAATAAAATTATCGACTCCAATTTCTGTTATATCAGCTATGAGAGAAGCGGCTACACATAAGATTGTAGTTAAAGGTGGAAAATATTTAGAAGCTTTAGCAGAATCTGATACACTTGTTTTTGATAAAACTGGAACATTAACAGTAGCATCGCCAATGATTGCTAAAGTTATTCCATTTGATGGTTTTGATAGGGAATATGTATTAAAGACAACTGCCTGCCTAGAAGAACATTTTCCTCATAGTGTGGCTAGGGCAATTGTAAAAAAAGCAGAGGAAGAGGAGATATATCACAAAGAAGAACATGCAGAAGTGGAATATGTTGTAGCACATGGTATAGCATCAACAATTAATGGGCAAAAAGTTATAGTGGGAAGTGAGCACTTTGTCTTCGAGGATGAAGGGATAAAGTTATTAAAAAAGCATAAAAATATAATAGAAAAAGAAAGTAATGGTTACTCAATTATCTATCTGGCGGTTGCTGGAAAAGCTGCAGGGTTTATCTGTATAAGTGATCCTGTAAGAGAAGAGGCAAAAGAAGTTATTAAAACATTAAAAGATACAGGAATAAAGAATGTTATAATGCTGACCGGAGATGGAAAAGAAACAGCTAGAAGGGTAAGTGAAGAGCTAGGGATAGATAGATTTTACTCACAAGTTCTACCAGAAGAAAAAGCTATAATTATTGAGCAATTGAAAGAAGAAGGAAACCAGGTTATTATGGTCGGAGATGGAATAAATGATTCTCCAGCCTTAGCCGCTGCTAATGTATCCATTGCTATGAGTGATGGATCTGATATAGCTAAAGAAGTTGCCGATGTTACATTAATGAAATCAGGCTTAAATGAACTTGTAACGGTAAGATTATTAAGTCAAGGCTTGATGGGGAGAATTAAAGATAATTATAGAGATATAGTTATAATAAATACATCACTTCTTTTACTTGGCTTGTTTGGATATATTAATCCAGCAACATCAGCACTGCTACATAATGTATCTACTATGGCTATAAGTGGAAAGAGTATGAGTCCTTGCTTAAAAAATACAAACAAATAAGCAAAAAATACATAAGTTGTCAAATACTCAGAGGAATAAAATTTAAATAGTTAATAAAAGGTAAATCTTATGCAAAGTAATACTTTATTTTAGGATTAATCTTTTGAATTAATTTTAGAGGCTGAATTTATTTCAACCTCTAAAATTAATTTGAAGATTATTTAATTAAGGAGCAATAGAATATGTTTAATAATAAGTTTGAAGATATTGTTGATTTTGTAACAAATAGACAAGTAAATCAAGTGGAACAGAAATTAAAAGATGTTCAATGGGTTACGGAAGAAATTCAAGAAGGACAACAAAATAATAGATATTCTAAAATAATTTCTGCTTTAACTGATATAGAACAATCCTTTTTAGAAAACGATGAACAAAGGAAAATATTTATTCAGTTGATTGCTCAAACTAAGCTGAATGAAGGAATAGACAGCATTTTAAGAGAATATATAAAGCTAGTAAACTTTTTTGCTGAGTGGGATGAACGGCCTTTAACTGAAAGGGTGTTTGGATCAGCAAAATATTCTGAAAAAAATATAGAAAAAAATTTAAATCTGCTCTGTAATCATTATGTTTATCTAAAGAAAGGCATAAAAACATTAATAAGCCTGAAAGTATCTCAAGGTATTGAAAAAGAGAAAATAAATGATCTTATACTACAAATGAATGGATTAGATGAGTTGATTGAAAAAAATAAAATATATAATTGGCTACCAATAGAAAATGAGATGAACTCATGGCAACATAAGCTTTTATATGGGAAGAAGTATGAAAGTCGTTTTTCAAAATCATATTATGATGATCCAGAGGAATGTGAAAATGTGGATGGTGTTACAAATGAATCTAAAGAATCAATTATAACAGAATTAAATCATAAGAAAAATTTGATTGCAGAAATGATAAAAAAATGGAGGAAAGGCAATAATGAAATGTAAAATAAAAGATTGTTACAATGAATCAGAAAATAAACACAAGTATTGTAAGTACCATACAATGAAGAAAACTAATAAAAATGGAAAGATATTATTAGGTTCATATCCGGTTTTAGCGTTATTAATAGGAATAGGAATAAAAAAAGTTTTAAAGAAAAATAAAAATTAGAAGTAAAGAGATGTAGAAATGTATGGAATAAATGAAATATGGTTTCATCATCAGATTGCAGATATGCGAATTATCTGGTAAAATTTAATTAAAAAACGTTTAAGTTGGTGATAATTCATGGCAACTATAAAAGAAATTGCAAAACAGAGTGGTGTTTCAATTGCTACTGTATCAAATATTATAAATGGTAAGCCAGGTGCAGGAGAAGAAACTAAAAAAAGAGTTCTGGAAACTATTAAAAAATTAAATTATACGCCTAATGCTATTGCACAAAATTTGAAACAAAAAAATAATAAAACAATTGGGATAATAACAGAAGATTTGACAGTATTTAATACTGGGGATATTGTTGATGGGATAAATGAATACTGTGATGATCATGGCTATCAGTTTGTTATGGGAAATTTGAGATTGTATAAAAAATATCATGAGAGATTTTATGATTCAGATAAATATTATGATAGAGTATTAGATGAATTTAAAATGATGCAATCAAAACAAGTAGAAGGTATTATATATGTTGGATGTCATTGCAGAAAATTAAAATGTATTCCAAGTAATTATTCGTTGCCCATAGTAACAGCGTATTCTTATGATGACAACAAAGAATTTTCATCAGTTATATTTAACGATGAACAAGGATCATATGATGCTACATGCAGGCTTATTGAAAGAGGTCATAAAAATATTGGGGTAATATGTGGATTGCAAAATAGTATACATACTCAAGAAAGGTTACTAGGATATCAACGTGCATTATATGATAATAAAATATTATTTAATCCTAGATTTATACAACAAGGTGATTGGCAAAGAGAATCAGGTTATGAGGCAAGTAAAGAACTGATGAAACAAAATGTAACAGCTATTTTTGCAATGAATGATGTAATGGCAGGAGGTGCTTATGATTTCATTAATGAAATAGGCTTGAAAATAGGGAAAGAGATAGCAGTTGTTGGTTTTGATAATCGTGAGATATGCAAAGCTTATAATCCATCTCTATCAACAGTAGCGTTACCATTATTTGAGATTGGAAAGCAATCTGCAAAGTTGTTAATTGATATGATAGCGCAGCCAGTAGAAAATATTAAACATGAAATTTATAAAATGGATTGCAAATTTATAGATCGAAAATCTATTTGCGAAAATACAAGTAGTATTAACGAGGTATAGCTTAGAGGCTATATCTTTTTTTGTTATTTTTAAGATTATAAAATTCGAAAAAACTTTTAGATTTGGAAGATAAAGAAAGGGATAATACTAAACTAATATATAAATTGAAAAATTTAGAATTTAAAAATACTTTTACAAAAACGTTTAATAAATTTAAAAACTAAGAAAAATAGAGTATATGAAAGATAAAATGAGCATTATTGATCTAAAATAAAATAAATGAATTAAAATAGCTGTTTATTCAATTCGAAATCTATAGTATAAATAAAATATAGAAATTGTTTACACAAATCATAGCAAAAAAATATGTAAATGGCAATTTTGGTTGAAATAAAAGGTTTTCAGAAGAATCTATAACTGACTATTTCATAAAATTGCTTATTATTTTAATACTTTTATTAAACGTTTTAGTAAATATTCTAAGGGAGGTAAACATAATGAATTTAAAATGCAATAATAAGTTATATTCATTACCATTAAACAATATAAAAATCAAAGATAATTTTTGGAGTAAGTATACAAACCTAGTTAAAGATGTGATTATACCATATCAATGGGATATATTAAATGATAGGATTGAAGACGCTGAACCAAGTTATTGTTTAAACAATTTCAGAATTGCAGCAGGAGAAAAAGAAGGAGAATTTGGTGGCGCGGTTTTTCAAGATACAGATGTGGCTAAATGGCTTGAAGCAGTTGCATTTACACTATCAACAACTAAGGATGAGACATTGGAAAGTATAGCTGATGATGTAATTGATCTAATTGGAAGAGCTCAAGATAAGAATGGTTACATAAATACTTATTTTACTATTAAAGAACCGAATTTACGATGGACGAACTTAACAGAAGGCCATGAATTATATACGGCTGGGCATTTATTGGAAGCAGCTGTTGCTTATTATAACGCAACAGGAAAAGATAAGTTTTTAAATATCATGATGCGCTTTGCAGATTTAATTTGTGATACTTTTGGTGAAAAAGAAAATCAAATACATGGATATCCAGGACATCAAGAAATTGAATTAGCATTAGTTAAATTATATGAAATAACAAAGAATAAAAAATATTTAGATACCGCAAAATATTTTATTGATGAAAGAGGAAAATCACCTAATTATTTTTTAGAAGAAGAGAAAACAGAAAAATTCAAACGGATTTTTCCAGAATTTAAAAATTATACTCCATTATATTCACAATCACATTTGCCAGTTAGAGAACAGGCTACTGCAGAAGGACATGCGGTTCGAGCAGTCTATATGTATTGTGCTATGGCAGATATAGCTTACGAATATGGAGATGAAGAATTATTTGAGGCTTGCAAAACATTATGGAATAATATTGTAAGCAAGCGCATGTATATCACAGGGGGAATCGGATCATCAGGTCTTCTAGAAAGATTTACAACAGATTATGATCTTCCAAATGATATTAACTATTCTGAAACGTGTGCATCAATCGGACTTGCTCTCTTTGGGTTAAGGATGACAAAGATAACTAAAGAAGCACATTATATGGATATAGTAGAAAAGGCTCTATATAATACTGTTTTATCTGGAATAGCGATGGATGGAAAAGGGTTTTTCTATGTAAATCCTTTAGAGGTTTGGCCAGACTCATGTATAGATAGAACTTCAAAGGAACATGTAAAACCAGTTCGTCAAAAATGGTTTGGAGTTGCATGTTGTCCACCTAATATAGCAAGAACTCTTGCTTCTTTAGGCCAATATATTTATCTAGCTGATGAGGATAAGTTGTATGTTAATTTATTTGTATCAAATGAAGCAATGTTCGAAGTTGGAAATAAGAAAGTTAATTTAGTAGTAGAAACTAATTTTCCAAATGATAGTGATGTCAATATCCATTTGACTTCTGAATCAGATGAAGTAATTTCATTAGCATTGCGCATTCCGACTTATGCTGAAGACTTTTCTGTTTTAGTAAATAATGATACATATAAATATGAAATAGAAAATGGATATGCGATTATAAAAGGTAAATTTAAAAACGATAAATTAAAGATAAGTTTTATTGCGCCAGCAAGATTTATATATGCTAATCCACTTGTTAGAGCAGATTCAGGAAAAGTAGCAATTACAAAAGGACCATTAGTTTATTGTTTAGAAGAGATTGATAATAAAGACAATCTTTCATCAATATATGTTGATACCTCTAGTACGCCAGTAGAAAAATATGACAAAGAATTATTTGGAGGAACAACTGTAATTAAATTACAGGGCAAAAAAATTATAAATGATAATTGGGATGAAAATCAATTATATGGAATTCAAAAGCCAATCTATGAAGATATTGAACTTAAAGCAGTGCCATACTGTTATTGGGGGAATCGTAAACCAGGTGAAATGGCAGTGTGGATAAGAAGTTTAGTGTAAAGTAATAAATTAAATTGTTTTGGTCATTATTCTTAATTCGTTGAAATTACCACAATTATTAATTTTATTATATTTAGTTTAAGAGAATGATGTTCATTAAATATTAACTTCATATGAAAATAATAGGAGGGAAATAATATTATGAAAAAAGTGAAAATTCTAAAGAAAATTTTAACAACTTTTGTCACAACATCTCTTGCAGCGTCTATGTTAATTGGATGTGGTAGTAATAATGCAACTTCTAATACTAGCGAAAGCGGAAAGGATTCATCAACTGCATCAGCTTCAGGTGATCAATTAGAAATGTGGACATTTGTTGATATGCATGCTCAATTCTTCCAAAAGATGCTAGACAAATGGAATACAAAAAATCCTGATAAGAAACTTGATATTAAATTTACAGTTCTTCCTTACGATGACATGCATAATAAATTACAATCGGCTCTCTTATCCGGACAAGGTGCTCCTGATATGGTAGATATAGAATTGGGTAAATTTCCTAATTTCTTAAAAGGGGAGCCTCAATTAGAACCACTTGATGATGTGTATGCTCCTTATAAGGACAAGGTAGTTCAATCGCGTGTTGCTCTTTATAGCAAAGATAACCATGTATATGGATTTGATTACCATGTTGGTGCAACTGTTGCATACTACAATACTGAACTGTTAGAAAAAGCAGGAATTGATTATAAATCTATAGTAACTTGGGATGATTTCAAAAAAGCAGGAGAAAAATATTATGCTGCAACTGGTAAGAACTTCGGTACAGCTGATACAAGTGCTGCTTGGCAAACAAGTCTTATGTTAGCAGAGCAAAAATCTGACTATACAGATGCGAGTGGTAAACCACAATTAAACAGCCCTCAAATGGTTAAAGCACTTACTACTTTAAGAGACATGCAAGATGCTCACGCTATAGCTACTATTCCAGGTGGACAACCTGATACAACAGATGCTGAAGGATCAATAAACAATGGAGATTATGCAGTTGTAATTAAAGCTATGTGGTATATGTCAAGATTCTTACAATATATGCCTGACCAAGCAGGTAAATGGGCAATTGCTCCAGCTCCAGTATTTGAAAAAGGTCAACCACGTTCTGTAGGTTTAGGTGGTACTGGTACAGTTGTAACTAAAACTGCTAAAAATAAACAAAACCTTAAAGAATTCATAGCATATGCTAAACTTTCTGAAGATGGAGAAACAGCTATATGGGATGATTTGGGATTTGATCCAATAAACACAGAATTATGGAACAAGAAAGAACTTACTCAAAACAAAGATAACAAATTCGTAAAATACTTCAAGACTAATCCTTTTGATACATTAAATGAAATTAAGAACGAAATTTCATTAATTAAATCAACAGAAGCTAGTCCTAATATTAACAACGTTTTATGTACAGTTACTTTAAATAGTATATTTGAAGATAAGAAAGATATAAAACAAGCATTAGATGAAGCACAACAACAAGTAGAAAATGAATTAAAATAATTAGATAATTTATGCAGAGGAGCTGTTTTGAAAAAGTTAAAGCTAGAAAAATGGCTTCTCTGTACTATTTAAGTGTGTAATAGGAGGAAGCTAAGCAATGTTTAAGGGATTTATATATAATAAAAAAGCAGCACCGTATGTATTCATATTGCCATTTATTCTTGTGTTTTTAGTATTTTTTGTTTCACCAATGATAAATACAATAATAATGAGTTTTCAAAATGTATTACCAGGTTCAAGAAAATTTGTTGGACTAGATAATTATACGAAATTATTAGGCGATAAGGTTTTCTTAATTGCATTATGGAATAGTTTTAAGTATATGGTGTGGACACTAATATTACTTATTCCAATTCCAATGGTTCTTGCATGTTTAATAAACAGTAAATTGATGGTTGGTAGAGAGTTTTTTAAGGCAGCATTATACATACCAGCTTTAACATCTGTTGCAGTGGCAGGTATAGTTTTTAGATTCAGTTTTGGAGAACAAGCTACTTCGTTAATGAATCAATTGATTGCATTATTCGGAATGGATCCGTATAAATGGCTTAAGAATGGAACAACAGGATTTATTGTATTATTAGTATTAGCTTGCTGGAGATGGACAGGGGTTAATATGTTATATTTCTTATCTGGATTAAAAAATATTCCAGCAGAATTATATGAATCAGCAGATATTGATGG
>Ga0209281_1000559_pt1 | contig 45161 bp, 44 predicted proteins | sample MedtruBG_FD_187514 | JGI IMG/M metagenome (GOLD analysis project Ga0209281, IMG submission 187514) | Root nodule microbial communities of legume samples collected from California, USA - Medicago truncatula BG (SPAdes) (version 2) | ecosystem: Host-associated > Plants > Roots > Nodule | place... | reverse complement strand
GTGGGTTTCCCCCCCAGGCGTTACCTGGCACCCTGCCCTATGGAGCCCGGACTTTCCTCCCCTCCGCCCGTCTCCCCCCGAAAGGGGACGACGACGAAGCGGCGACTGTCTGGTCAGCTTCGGCGCGCAGTATAGAGGGTTTAAAGGCCGCTGTCACCCTTGGGTACGCATCCCCACCTGCAAAGTGGCGGCGATATTGCGCGACGCGCGATAAATGTTCTCTGATGCGCCACGAAAGGCCTCTTCCAGCGAGCAGACGCTGTTCAGCACGCTGAACACCGCATCAATGCCGTATTGATGCACCACGCCCACATCGCGGGTCAGGCAGCCCGCAATACCAATCACCGGCTTATGGTATTTTTTGGCGACGCTTGCTACGCCCACCGGGACTTTGCCGTGAATACTTTGACTGTCGATACGCCCTTCGCCCGTCAATACCCAGGTACAATCATGGATATGTTCTTCCAGCTGCAACGCCTGGGTGACAATTTCAATGCCACTGCGCAACTCTGCACCGAGGAAGGCCATCAGTGCCGCACCCATACCGCCCGCGGCACCCGCGCCCGGCACATTCTTCACGTCGATATGGAGTGATTTTTTGATGATATCCGCGAAGTGACTCAGGTTTTTATCAAGCTCCACGATGGTCGCTTCATCCGCCCCTTTCTGCGGGCCAAAAATGCGCGAGGCGCCGCTCTCGCCCACCAGCGGGTTGGTCACATCGCAGGCCACGCGGATGGTGCATTCTTTCAGTCGGGGATCTAAACCGGCAATATCAATCGCGTTGAGCGCCATCAGGCTGCCGCCACCGTTGCCAATCTCCGTGCCGTTGGCATCGCATAGCCTGGCACCCAGCGCCTGAATCATGCCCGCGCCACCGTCGTTCGTCGCGCTGCCGCCAATGCCGATAATAATCTGGCGGGCCCCTTTGTCCAGGGCATGGAGAATCAACTCCCCCGTTCCACGTGAGGTGGTTACCAGCGGGTTCCGCTTTGTCGGCGGCACCAGCGCCAGACCACTTGCCGCCGCCATTTCAATAATCGCGGTGGTGCCGTCCCCGGAAATCCCCCAGCTTGCGTTGACCTTTTCGCCCAGCGGCCCGGTCACTTCCGCATGCTGCTCCGTCCCCTGCGTGGCGGCGATCATCGCTTCGACAGTGCCTTCCCCGCCGTCGGCAACGGGTACTGAAACATATTCGGCATCGGGGAAAATTTCCCGAAATCCTCTTTCTATCGCCTGAGCGACCTCAGAGGCAGAAAGGCTTTCTTTATAAGAGTCAGGGGCGATTACGATTTTCATAGTTATAGCCTGTTACTGCACAACGCCGGAGGCATTTCACTTATCCGGCCTTTACTGTCGGCCCGGTCAGCACAGCGCCACCGGGCAGGACGTTATCAGCGTGTGATTTCCACTTTCGCCAGTTTTTCGTAGTAGCATGCAATCGCACTGTGATCGGCCGTGCCCAGACCATCGGCACGCAGCGCCTGCATCATTTCCATCACCGCTGCGGTTAAGGGCAGCTGCGCACCCACGCCGTGCGACGTATCCAGCGCATTGGCCAGGTCTTTAATATGCAGGTCGATTCGAAAACCAGGTTTAAAGTTGCGATCCATCACCATCGGCGCTTTGGCATCCAGCACGGTGCTGCCGGCCAGACCGCCGCGAATGGCCTGATACACCAGATCCGGATTCACACCGGCTTTGGTGGCTAACGTGAGTGCCTCTGACATCGCCGCAATATTCAGGGCCACGATCACCTGGTTTGCCAGCTTGGTCACGTTGCCTGCGCCAATCTCCCCGGTATGGACCACGGAACCGGCCATCGCTTTCATCAGATCGTAATAGCGATCAAACGTGGCTTTATCGCCCCCAACCATGACCGACAGCGTGCCGTCGATTGCTTTCGGCTCCCCGCCACTGACCGGCGCATCCAGCATCTCAACGCCTTTCACTTTCAGTGCTTCGCTGATTTCGCGGCTCGCCAGTGGCGCAATAGAACTCATATCAATCACCACCAGACCCGGTTTTGCGCCTTCGATGATGCCATTTTCGCCCAACGCCACCTCTTTGACGTGCGGCGAATTCGGCAGCATGGTGATGATGACGTCACACTGCTCAGCAATCGCTTTGGCCGTGGTAGCCGTTTCCGCTCCCGCGGCAAGCAGTTCTGCAATCACGTCTGGATTACGGTCAGACACCACCAGCGAGTAACCTGCTTTAATCAGGTTTTTACTCATTGGTTTACCCATGATACCCAGGCCGATAAAACCCACTTTCATTGTCATAATGTCTCTCTCGTACAGTCGTGATTATTGCTTAAAGGAATCCGCTAACTTCTGCGTGGCGGAGCGGAAGATACCGAGGTCGCTGCCGACGGCGACAAAGGTGGCGCCCCATTCCAGATAACGGCGGGCATCGGCTTCCACCGGCGCCAGAATGCCGCACGGTTTTCCGTGCGCGTTGGCACGGGCAAAAATATGCTGGATGGCGCGCTGCACGTCTGGATGGTTCGCGTTGCCAAGATGACCGAAGGCCGCGGCCAGGTCGCTTGGCCCCACAAAAATACCGTCTACACCGTCGGTGGCGGCAATGGCATCTACATTGTCTACACCCTGCTGGCTTTCGATTTGCACCAGGATGGTGATGTTCTTGTTCGACTGCGCAAAGTAGTCCGGCACTGTGCCAAACATGTTGGCGCGATGGGACACTGAAACGCCGCGAATGCCTTCAGGCGGATAACGGGTTGAGGCCACGGCCTGCACGGCCTCTTCTTTATTTTCGACAAACGGGATGAGGAAGTTATAAAAACCAATGTCCAGCAGGCGTTTGATTATCACCGGCTCATTCGTGGGGACACGCACCACTGGCGCACTCGGGCTGCCCTTTAGCGCCATCAGTTGCGGGATAAACGTCGTGATATCATTTGGCGCATGTTCACCATCCAGGACCAGCCAGTCGAACCCGGCAAGACCAAGCACTTCGGTACTGATGGGGCTGGCAAGCGCAGACCAGCAGCCAATCTGAATCTCTTTCGCCGCCAGGGCAGCTTTAAACTTGTTCGGGAAAATATCGTTACTCATCGTTTTTACCTTTGCTTATTTCTGCAATTCCATGCGTTTGATGTCGCCTACGACGAACAGGTAGCAGAACATCGCTCCCAACGCGGAACAGCCAACGAAGACCAGCGCGGCGTTAAATGAATGCAGCTCGCTGACCAGGTAACCAATGACCAGTGGGGTAACAATCGACGCCACGTTGCCAAAGACGTTAAATACGCCGCCGCACAGGCCGACAATCTCTTTCGGTGCCGTATCGGAAATCACCGGCCAGCCCAGCGCACCAAAACCTTTACCAAAGAACGCCAGCGCCATCAGCATCACCACCAGCGTCGTGTTATCGGTGTAATTACACAGGATGATGGTGGACGCCAGTAACATGCCGAGCACAATCGGTAATTTACGTGCCAGGGTCAGCGACTTACCGCTCTTGATCAGATGGTCAGAGAACACGCCGCCCAGTACGCCACCGGCAAAGCCACAGAGTGCCGGGATAGAGGCCACCAGACCGACTTTCAGAATGGACATGCCCTTTTCCTGCACCAGATAAATCGGGAACCAGGTGAGGAAGAACCAGGTGATGGTATTAATAAAGTATTGCCCAAAAAAGACGCCCAGCATCATGCGATTGGTCAATAACTGTTTGATGTAGTGCAGTTTAGGGCCGCTCGCCGCTTTGTCGCCCGGCTTCTTGTGATCCATGTCGACAACCGCGCCGCCATCCGAAATAAACTTCAGCTCTTCGGCGGACATCCGGGGATGATCGGTCGGGTTATGGATGAACTTGACCCACATACCGGTCAGCACAAAACCGATCACTCCCATCACGGTAAAAACATGCTCCCAGCCCCACGCAAAGGTTAACCAGCCCAGCAGCGGTGAGAACAGCGCCAGAGAGAAATATTGTGCCGAGTTAAAAATCGCCGAGGCGGTACCACGCTCTTTGGTCGGGAACCAGGCCGCCACAATACGGGCATTCGCCGGGAAGGAGGGCGCTTCGGAAAAGCCCAGCATAAAGCGCATGATGAACATTGAGATACCGGCCCATGCCAGTGGGAAGATATCGACAAACCCTTGCATAAAAGTAAACAGCGACCAGAAGAACAGGCTATAGGTATACACTTTCTTCGAGCCAAATTTGTCCAGCAGCCAGCCGCCGGGGATCTGCATCAGCAGATAGGCCCAGCCAAAGGCAGAGAAGATGTACCCCATCGAGACGGCACTTAATTGCAACTCTTTCGCCACTTCTGTCCCGGCAATGGACAGCGTTGCACGGTCAGCATAGTTAACCGCAGTCACAATAAAAATAATCAGTAATATTAAATGTCGGGTATGAATACCCTTTTTCGTTTCAACAGCGGTTTCCAGTGACATGTTTATTTCCTCAGGTACATCGGTCCAGGTATTTTTATTATTTTTGAGAATTTTTAACTGATTATTTTGGATAGCAGGCAATATCGGTTAATTAACCAGATACAATCAAATCGGGATTAAGTATAAACACCATCCTCTGGCTGCACATTGTCATATTGCTCAATTATCAACGTGAATATGAACGACCTATTGAGCATATGCCCAATCTGCTGGGCGCTGATGCACAAATTTACGTATTCCTCCCCACGGCGCGCCTTCTCGCGCATTGAGGAGTGACCTGGATCACATTTTTATCTCTGGACTCCTGACATTCTTTATTAAACAAGGCAGCGTCTTTATTTCTGAAAATAAGAAAATAAGCACACTCTCTACTGCATTAAATATCTACCAATTTGCTGGAGAATACTGAGCAATGGCCGACATCGAAATTCGACAAGCCCCCCCGACGGCGTTCTATATAAAGGTGCACGAGACCGATAACGTGGCGATTATTGTCAATGACAATGGTTTGAAAGCAGGAACACGTTTCCCGGATGGCTTGACGCTAACGGAACATATCCCGCAGGGACATAAAGTTGCGCTGGTGGATATTCCCGCGCACGGCGAGATTGTTCGTTATGGCGAAATCATTGGTTATGCCGTCCGCGCCATTCCTCAGGGAAGCTGGATTGAAGAGTCTCTCGTGGAGCTGCCTGAAGCCCCGCCGTTACATACGTTGCCGCTGGCCACGCGGGTACCTGAGCCGCTTCCCGCGCTTGAAGGCTATACCTTCGAGGGCTATCGCAACGCAGATGGCAGCGTGGGGACCAAGAATTTACTGGGAATTACCACCAGCGTGCACTGTGTGGCGGGCGTGGTGGATTATGTCGTGAAAATAATCGAGCGCGATCTGCTGCCACGCTACCCTAACGTGGACGGCGTGGTTGGTCTGAACCATCTCTATGGCTGCGGCGTGGCGATCAATGCGCCGGCGGCCGTCGTACCAATTCGAACCATTCATAACATCGCGTTGAACCCGAATTTTGGCGGTGAAGTGATGGTTATTGGCCTGGGCTGTGAAAAACTCCAGCCTGAGCGTCTGTTGCAAGGCACGGAGGATGTGCAGGCTATCAACGTTGATGACGCCAGCATTGTACGTTTGCAGGATGAGCATCACGTCGGGTTTAGATCGATGGTCGACGATATTTTGCAGGTGGCGACGCGTCATCTTGAGAAACTCAATCAGCGCAGACGCGAAACCTGTCCGGCCTCTGATTTAGTCGTCGGAACGCAGTGTGGCGGGAGCGATGCGTTTTCTGGGGTCACCGCCAACCCGGCGGTGGGATATGCTTCAGATCTTTTTGTGCGCTGCGGTGCTACCGTTATGTTCTCGGAAGTGACCGAAGTGCGTGATGCGATCCACCTTCTCACCCCGCGCGCGATTAACGAAGAGGTAGGCAAGCGTCTGCTGGAAGAGATGGCCTGGTACGATAATTATCTCGATCTGGGGCAGACTGACCGCAGCGCGAACCCCTCTCCGGGCAATAAAAAAGGCGGCCTGGCAAACGTGGTAGAAAAAGCGCTGGGCTCCATTGCGAAGTCCGGACAGAGCGCGATTGTTGAGGTGCTGTCTCCCGGTCAGCGTCCGACCAAACGCGGCCTTATTTACGCCGCTACCCCGGCCAGTGATTTTGTCTGCGGCACACAACAGGTCGCATCCGGGATTACCGTTCAGGTGTTCACCACCGGCAGGGGGACACCGTACGGCCTGATGGCGGTTCCTGTCATCAAAATGGCGACCCGTACCGAGCTGGCAAACCGCTGGTATGACTTAATGGACATCAACGCAGGGACCATTGCGACAGGCGAAGAGAGCATCGAGGACGTTGGCTGGAAGCTATTCCACTTCATTCTTGATGTGGCGAGCGGTCGTAAAAAGACATTCTCCGACCAATGGGGATTACATAATCAGCTGGCGGTGTTTAACCCGGCACCGGTGACGTGATTTAACCCAGGCCCCTCCCTAAAAGAGGGGCTTCGTTTTTCAGCTTTGTACCAGAATGACGTCAATACCGTGCTTACGCAGTCCTTCAAGGCTCTCCTGGGGTATGGCTTCATCGACAATGATTAAATCAATTCTCTGGGTGTCGATAATTTTGTGCAGACTCGAGCGGTTGAACTTACTGGAGTCAGTGACCACAATAATTCGCTCTGCCACCTCACACATCTTTCGATTGAGACGGGCTTCATCTTCGTTATGGGTGCTGATACCGCGGTCGAGATCCACCGCATCGACGCCCAGGAACAACATATCGAAGTGGTAATTCTGTAACGACTGCTCCGCCTGATCGCCATAGAAGGATTGCGACTGGCGACGGAGGTGTCCCCCCGTCATCAGAAGTTCGACCCCTTCAGCTTCCAGCAGCGCGTTCGCAACGTTCATTCCGTTGGTCATCGCAATAACATCCGTGTGATGACGCATCATACGGGCAATTTCAAAAGTGGTGGTTCCGGAGTCCAGAATGATGCGGTGTCCTGGCTTAATAAGTTCCGCGGCCGCCTGAGCAATACTCCGTTTTACTGCGGTGTTAAGCGCGCTTTTATCTTCTACAGACGGTTCGTGGCCGGGAGTAGTGCCATCACAAATGAGTGCTCCACCATAAGCGCGAACGGCAATGCCTTGCTTTTCAAGGAAGGCTAAATCGTTGCGAATAGTCACCGTAGAAACGCCATACAATTGAGAAAGATCGTTAACCTGTACGCTGCCCTGCTGGCGTAACCGCTGGATAATTTGCTCGCGCCTTTCACTCGTTCCTGTCACCCGCTTCTCTGCGGAAGAATCAGAGCTGCTCATAAGAGTTCCTTTAATAAATCTTTCGTTTCATTTCGATTTACCTATTAACGCCTTTCTTTTATGGGAATGCAAGTGCCCCCCTCTCCTCTGTGCTGTCTCGCATACATGCTGAAACCTTTCATTATGTTTCTTTTGTGAAACAGATCGGAAAACTATTATCTTTCGCTTTGTTTTTATACCACCATAAAGCAGGATTAAATGAAACAAAACGAAAGACAAGAATCATTACCATCCCTAAATGGAGAGGAAAGTGAAACATCTAACTGATATGGTGGCGCAACACAAGCAAGGACAAACAAACGGCATTTATGCTGTCTGCTCTGCCCATCCTCTGGTTCTTGAAGCCGCCATTCGCTATGCGCAAGCGCATCAGGCCCCCCTTTTAATTGAGGCCACCTCTAATCAGGTCGATCAGTTTGGCGGCTATACCGGCATGACCCCTGCCGATTTTCACGGTTTTGTCTGCCAGCTTGCCGATTCACTCAACTTTTCACGGTCATTGTTGATCCTGGGCGGGGACCATCTCGGTCCAAATCGCTGGCAACATTTGCCCGCATCCCAGGCAATGGCCAACGCTGACGATCTTATTAAAAGCTACGTCGCGGCCGGATTTAAAAAAATCCATCTTGATTGCAGTATGTCCTGTGAGGACGATCCGGTGCCGTTAACCGATGCAATCGTAGCTGAGCGTGCTGCACGTCTGGCTAAAATCGCTGAAGAGGCCAGCCTGCAACAGTTTGGTGATACTCAGTTGGTTTATGTCATCGGCACAGAAGTGCCCGTTCCGGGCGGGGCACATGAAACACTGACAGAACTTGAAGCCACCACACCGGATGCGGCAAAAACCACGCTCAATGCACATCGTGATGCCTTCGAAAAAGCGGGCCTCAGCGCAATATGGCCGCGCATTATTGGATTGGTTGTGCAGCCTGGTGTTGAGTTCGACCACACCAACGTCATTGATTACCAGCCACAAAAAGCGGTCGCGCTCAGTAAAATGGTTGAAGCCTATGACACGCTGGTGTTTGAAGCGCACTCGACCGATTACCAGACACCGCAGGCTTTACGGCAGTTAGTGATTGATCACTTCGCGATATTAAAAGTCGGGCCCGCGCTAACCTTTGCCCTGCGTGAAGCCCTGTTTTCTCTTGCCGCAATAGAAGAAGAACTTATACCCGCCAAAGCCAGCTCTGGCCTGCGTCATGTTCTTGAAAGCGTCATGCTCGACCGTCCCGAATACTGGCGGAGTCATTATCACGGGGATGGTCACACACGACGCCTGGCACGCAGCTATAGCTACTCTGACCGGGTGCGTTATTACTGGCCCGATAAACAGATTGATGAGGCCTTTGAACGGCTGGTGCATAACCTGGCCGACCATACGATCCCGCTTCCCCTGATCAGTCAGTACTTACCCTTGCAATACGCCAAAGTTCGCGAGGGGGCTCTCAAAGCAACGCCTCGAGCGCTCATCATTAGCCATATTCAGGACATACTCGGGCACTACCACGCAGCCTGTACGGGTGTGACATCCGACAATTGATAACTATAAAGAGGAAAACGCGATGCCAAACATTGTCTTAAGCCGTATTGACGAACGTTTGATCCACGGCCAGGTGGGTGTGCAGTGGGTCGGGTTTGCGGGGGCAAATCTGGTACTGGTAGCAAACGACGAGGTGGCCGAGGATCCGGTTCAGCAAAACCTGATGGAGATGGTTCTGGCAGAAGGGATTGCCGTACGCTTCTGGTCTCTGCAAAAAGTGATCGACAACATTCATCGCGCTGCAGATCGGCAGAAAATTTTGCTGGTTTGCAAGTCGCCGGCGGATTTTCTTGTCCTTGTCGAAGGTGGCGTGCCCGTCACACGTATCAATGTAGGAAACATGCATTACGCCAATGGCAAACAGCACATTGCCAAAACGGTTTCGGTCGATGCTGACGATATTAACGCGTTTAACAGCCTGAAAACCGCGGGCGTTGAATGCTTTGTCCAGGGCGTCCCGACGGAACCCGCTTTGGATCTCTTTAAACTACTCTGAGGGATTCACGATGGAAATCAGTCTGCTGCAGGCCTGCGCCTTGGGTATTCTTGCCTTCATTGCCGGTCTGGATATGTTCAACGGGTTGACACACATGCACCGCCCGGTGGTGCTCGGACCGCTGGTCGGCCTGATTCTGGGTGATGTACACACGGGTATTTTGACCGGGGGCACGCTGGAACTGGTGTGGATGGGCCTGGCTCCGCTCGCAGGCGCTCAACCACCGAACGTCATCATCGGCACCATTGTCGGTACCACTTTCGCTATAACGACCGGTGTCAAACCCGAGGTCGCGGTTGGCGTGGCGGTACCCTTTGCGGTTGCGGTTCAAATGGGGATTACATTCCTGTTCTCCGTCATGTCCGGCGTAATGGCCCGCTGCGATCGGATGGCAGCCAATGCCGATACCGCAGGTATCGAACGGGTGAATTATTTGGCACTGCTTGCGCTGGGGATCTTCTATTTTCTGTGTGCTTTCCTGCCGATTTACTTTGGCGCAGAACATGCAAAAACCGCTATTGATGTTTTGCCTGCTCGACTGATTGACGGTCTTGGCGTGGCAGGTGGCATCATGCCTGCAATCGGCTTTGCCGTGTTGCTGAAGATTATGATGAAAAACGTTTATATCCCCTATTTCATCCTCGGTTTTGTGGCCGCGGCCTGGCTCAAGCTTCCCGTGTTGGCTATCGCCGCCGCGGCACTCGCGATGGCCTTGATCGACTTTCTACGCAAAAGCCCTGAATCGACCACTCCGGTAGCTCAGAAAGAGGAATTCGAAGATGGCATCTAATCAAACCGCGCTTCCCAATGTCTCCGATACGGAGGAGACGCTACTGTCCGGCGTAAATGAAAATGTTTATGAAGATCAGAATATTGGTGCGGAACTGACGAAAAAAGATATCAACCGTGTCGCCTGGCGTTCAATGCTATTACAGGCTTCGTTCAACTATGAACGTATGCAAGCGTCGGGTTGGTTGTACGGTTTGCTGCCTGCTCTGAAAAAGATCCACACCAATAAACGCGATCTGGCACGCGCCATGAAAGGACATATGGGTTTCTTTAATACCCATCCTTTTCTGGTGACCTTTGTTATCGGCATTATTCTGGCAATGGAACGTTCTAAACAGGACGTTAATAGTATCCAAAGCACGAAGATTGCCGTAGGCGCACCGCTGGGCGGCATTGGCGATGCGATGTTCTGGCTCACACTACTGCCTATTTGCGGTGGGATCGGTGCAAGTCTTGCCTTGCAAGGCTCTATCCTCGGGGCGGTGGTGTTTATTGTCATGTTCAACGTGGTGCATCTGGGTTTGCGTTTTGGCCTGGCACATTATGCTTATCGTATGGGGGTAGCCGCCATTCCACTTATCAAGGCAAATACCAAAAAAGTGGGTCACGCGGCCTCTATCGTTGGGATGACGGTTATTGGCGCCCTGGTGGCAACCTATGTGCGCCTGAATACCACGCTGGAAATCACCGCAGGTGATGCCGTCGTTAAGCTGCAAACCGATGTTATCGACAAGTTGATGCCTGCATTCCTCCCACTGGTGTACACGCTGAGCATGTACTGGCTGGTGCGTCGAGGCTGGAGTCCGTTACGCCTGATTGGCATTACGGTGGTATTAGGGGTCGTCGGTAAATTCTGTCACTTCCTGTAAAAAACGAGGTTGAGATGTTAGGCATAATTTTGACGGGGCATGGCGGTTTCGCCAGCGGCTTAGAAAAGGCGATGAAGCAAATTTTGGGTGAACAGACGCAGTTTATCGCAATCGATTTTCCTGAAACTTCTACCACCGCGCTTTTGACTTCACAGCTGGAGCAAGCGATGCAATCGCTTGAAGGTGAGGAAGATATTGTCTTCCTCACCGATTTACTGGGCGGTACACCCTTCCGCGTCGCCTCCACCCTGGCGATGCAAAAAGCCGGCAGAGAGGTGATCACCGGCACCAATCTACAACTGCTGTTGGAAATGGTCATGGACCGGGAAGGTCTGAGCAGCGAGGCCTTTCGTTTACAGGCACTGGAGTGCGGTCACCGTGGCTTAACCAGCCTGGTCGATGAACTGTCGCGTTGTCGGGAAGAAAGCCCCGTTGAAGAGGGCATTTGATTTATCCGTTACGCAGCAGGCGCTTGTCCCTGCTGCAGTAAATATTTAGGGGCTGGCTCTCCCCCTTTAGCCCTTTTGACACTCTCTTTGGCCTTCGCTTTCAATGCGCAAGGCCTTTCTTTTCCTTTCTTATTACACTCCCTTTCTTTTGACGATCACACTTTTCGTTTTATTTCCCTTTCTTTTATTGAAGTTTCATTTTCTTTTCTATAGATTTTATTAAACGACAGAAGTAAACAAGTGAAACGAAACGAAAGACACTGGCGACGTGAATTGTGCGTCTGATGTTGTTTAAAATTAAGGACTGAGTTATGCCAGAAACAATTTCTCCCACGCTTACCGCGACCGGAACCTGGACTGAAAGAGAGATCCGTCAGCAACCGTCATGCTGGATACGATCGCTCAATAACATCAATAACCTGCGCTCGTCGATCGACCAATTTCTGACACCATTGTTACGCAAAACCGATCTACGGATCGTCCTGACCGGCGCGGGTACTTCTGCGTTTATCGGTGACATCATTGCGCCGTGGCTCTCAAGCTACACCGGAAAAAATATCAGCGCGGTGCCGACAACCGATCTGGTGACCAACCCGATGGATTATCTTAGCCCCGCGCATCCGCTGCTGCTGGTCTCGTTTGCCCGCTCCGGTAATAGCCCGGAAAGCGTCGCTGCCGTCGAGCTGGCCAATCAATTTGTGCCTGAGTGCTACCACCTTTCGATCACCTGCAACGAGGCGGGCAGTCTGTATCAGAACGCGACTGACAGCGATAATGCTTTCGCCCTGCTGATGCCTGCGGAAACGCACGACCGTGGCTTTGCCATGACCAGCAGTATCACGACCATGATGGTCAGCTGTCTCGCTGTCTTTGCCCCCGACACCTTCAACAGTCATACATTTCAGGATGTCGCACACCGCTGTCAGGCAATACTGACCTCCTTCGGCGATTTGAGTCAGGGCGTGTTTGGCAACGCCCCCTGGAAACGAGTCGTTTATCTTGGCAGCGGCGGCTTGCAGGGCGCTGCTCGCGAATCGGCCCTGAAGGTACTTGAACTGACAGCCGGTAAAGTGGCCGCCTTTTATGACTCTGCGACGGGCTTCCGTCACGGACCTAAGTCACTGGTGGACAAGGAAACGCTGGTGGTGATCTTTGTCTCCAGTCACCCGTATACCCGACAGTACGATCTCGATCTGCTGGCCGAATTACGCCGCGATGGCCAGGCAATGCGCGTAGTCGCCATAGCAGCTGAAACAGATACGGCCATCGAATCTGGCCCGCACATCATTCTGCCCCCTTCACGCCATTTCATCGATACAGAGCTGGCTTTTTGCTTCCTGATGTATGCCCAGGTATTCGCACTCACTCAGTCTTTAAACGTTGGCAATACGCCTGACACCCCCTCCGTCAGCGGTACCGTCAACCGCGTGGTTCAGGGCGTCGTCATTCATCCCTGGCAGGCTTAAGAGGATCGCATCATGAGTATTATCTCTACCAAATATCTGCTGCAGGACGCACAGGCCAAAGGCTATGCCGTCCCTGCCTTCAATATTCATAACGCTGAAACCATCCAGGCCATTCTGGAAGTGTGCAGCGAAATGCGCTCGCCGGTGATCCTCGCCGGAACACCGGGCACCTTTAAACACATACCACTGGAAGAGATCTACGCCCTTTGCAGCGCCTATTCCCTTAGCTACGACATGCCGCTGGCGCTCCACCTGGATCATCACGAATCGCTGGACGATATACGTCGCAAGGTCAATGCGGGCGTGCGTAGCGCCATGATCGACGGCAGCCACTTTCCGTTTGAACAGAACGTAAAGCTGGTGAAATCCGTGGTCGACTTCTGCCACCTCAATGACTGTAGCGTGGAAGCCGAACTGGGCCGTTTGGGCGGTGTGGAAGACGATATGAGCGTTGATGCCGAAAGCGCGTTTCTGACCGATCCGCAAGAGGCAAAACGATTTGTCGAGTTGACCGGCGTTGACAGTCTCGCCGTGGCGATTGGTACAGCACACGGGCTTTACACCAAACGCCCAAAAATTGATTTTCAGCGCCTGGAAGAGATACGTGCTGTCGTTGATGTTCCCCTTGTTCTTCATGGCGCAAGCGATGTGCCAGACGAATTTGTACGCCGCACCATTTCGCTGGGTGTTTGCAAAGTGAATGTCGCCACTGAACTGAAAATTGCCTTCTCTGATGCGGTTAAAGCCTGGTTTGCTGAAAACCCGCAGGGTAACGATCCCCGTTATTACATGCGTGTTGGCATGGATGCCATGAAAGACGTGGTCAGAAGCAAAATTTCCGTTTGTGGGTCGGCAAATCGATTACTGCTTCCGACGGAAGCCTGACCTTATCGCGTATTAAAGCCATAACCAAAATAACTATAAGCCTCGCAAATATGAAGGCGCTTCCTTAACCCAGACAGCGCCTTCCATTAGCAAAAATAATTCCGAGGAGTCCCTACATGACACAGGAAAAGTCGTTTAAATCGAAAGCGTGGGAGTTTTTTCAAAGCCTGGGAAAGACCTTTATGTTCCCGGTTTCCTTACTGGCCTTTATGGGGTTGCTATTGGGTATCGGCAGTTCCGTTACGAGCCCTTCAACAATCAAGAGTTTCCCTTTTCTCGGGGGAGAGTTAACGCAACTGACCTTTGGCTTTATTGCTATGGTCGGCGGCTTTGCCTTTACCTATCTACCTCTGATGTTTGCCATGGCGATTCCTATGGGACTTGCCAGACGCAATAAAGCTGTGGGCGCCTTCGCTGGATTTGTCGGCTATATGCTGATGAATATGAGCATAAACTTTTACCTGAGCGCGACCCAACAGCTTGCCGATGTCACCACCATGCGCCAGGTGGGACAATCAATTGTATTGGGTATTCAGACGCTGGAAATGGGTGTGCTGGGCGGTATCGTGGTCGGTGTCATCACTTATTTTCTGCACGAACGTTTTCAAGACACTGTGTTACATGACGCATTTGCCTTCTTTAGCGGCATTCGCTTTGTACCGATTATCACCGCACTTACCCTCTCACTGGTAGGGCTGATCATTCCCTTACTGTGGGAGTACGTTGCGCTGGGCATTACCGGTATTGGGCACATTATTCAGAGCACCAGCGTGTTCGGCCCCTTCCTCTACGGCGTGGGCGTGCTACTGCTGAAACCCTTTGGCCTGCACCATATTTTGCTGGCGATGGTTCGCTTTACGCCCGCAGGCGGCATTGAAATGGTCAACGGACATGAAGTCGCCGGAGCGCTAAACATTTTCTACGCTGAGCTGAAAGCAGGGTTACCTTTTAGCCCGCACGTCACCGCATTCCTGTCACAAGGCTTTATGCCGACCTTTATTTTCGGTTTACCGGCGGTGGCTTACGCCATCTATCGTACAGCGCGTCCTGAGAACCGTCCGGTGATTAAAGGGCTACTGCTTTCCGGCGTGCTGGTATCCGTTGTGACCGGTATTTCTGAGCCAATTGAGTTCCTGTTCCTGTTTATCGCCCCTGCCCTTTACGCCTTCCATATTGTGATGTCGGGCCTGGCCCTGATGGTGATGGCGTTGCTGGGTGTGACCATCGGTAACACCGACGGCGGCATCCTCGACCTGCTTATCTTTGGGGTCATGCAGGGGATGTCGACCAAATGGTATCTGCTGTTCCCGGTAGGAATGACCTGGTTTGCCATCTACTTCTTTGTCTTCCGCTGGTACATCCTCAAACACGATATTAAAACGCCAGGCCGTGAAGTGGACGTTCAGGGTGCACAACAGGCCGTCGAGACCAATACCCGAGCTCGTGGGAAATCGAAATACGATCATGGGCTTATCCTGCGTGCACTCGGTGGCAAAGAGAACATTGAGTCGCTTGATAATTGCATTACCCGATTGCGCCTGGTGGTGAAAGACATGGGGCTCATCGATCAGCAGGCACTGAAAGAGGCCGGTGCATTGTCGGTCGTCGTGCTTGATGCACACAGCGTACAGGTCATCATCGGCCCGCAGGTACAGAGCGTAAAAACCGGCATTGAAGCCTTAATTTAACGGGGGAAATGATGTTTGATTTCGACAAAATCGTTGAGCGGAAAAGCGATAAATGCCGCAAATGGGATCATGCGTATGTCTGCTCGCGCTTTGGGGATGTTGCGGAAGGTTTTATTCCGTTATGGATTGCAGATATGGATTTCACCTCTCCCCCCGCCGTTATCGATGGCTTCCAACGCATTGTGGAGCATGGCACCTTCGGTTACACATGGTGCTTTGACGACTTTTACGATGCGGTTATTGCCTTCCAGCGGGAACGTCATCAGGTTGAGGTGGAGAAAGCCTGGATTACGCTGACCTACGGTACCGTCTCGACATTGCATTATACCGTTCAGGCTTTCTGTAAGCCTGGCGATTGCGTAATGATGAACACACCGGTTTATGATCCCTTTGCAATGGCCGCACAGCGACAAGGAGTGCAGGTGCTTGCCAACCCACTACGCGTGGAAGCTAACCGCTATCAGCTCGATTTTAATTTTGTGGAAGCACAGCTTAAAGCACACCGTCCCAAACTGTGGTTTTTCTGCTCGCCGCACAACCCTTCCGGCAGGATTTGGTGTGCCGATGAGATACGGCAGGTTTCCGATCTCTGTAAACGTTACGGCACCTTTCTGGTGGTCGATGAAGTTCATGCTGAACATATTCTGGACGGCAACTTCGTCAGTTGTCTGGCATCCGACGGCGCGGCACAAGACAATGTGATCGTGCTGACTTCCCCGAACAAAGCATTCAATCTCGGGGGCCTGAAAACCTCTTACGCCATCATTCCGGATGCCGCACTGCGTCAGCGTTTTCGCCATCAGCTTGAGAAGAACTCCATTACCTCACCCAATATTTTTGGGGTATGGGGAATTATTCTTGCCTATCAGCACGGTCTTCCCTGGCTCGATGCGCTGAGAAGTTATCTGCGTAGTAATGCGCACTATCTTGCCGATGCGCTACAGACCCATTTCCCCGCATGGAAAATGATGAACCCGGAATCATCGTATCTGGCATGGGTTGACGTCAGCGCTGACGAACGGAGCGCCACTGAATTAACTCAACATTTCGCCCAGCAGGCTGGTGTCGTTATTGAAGATGGCAGCCATTACGTACAAAACGGCGAAAACTATCTGCGCATTAATTTCGGCACCCAGCGTTACTGGCTTGAGGAGTCGATCCACCGAATGCGGCAGCATTACTGATAAGGAGTGAAGTGTGACCCGGCGGCCGGGGATTCGTACGCCATACAGGCGTTTACTGTAAGTCTACTGAGAGCAGGAGAGAACTATGAACGGTCCAAATATTTTATTAACCCGTATCGATAATCGCCTGGTGCATGGCCAGGTTGGTGTGACCTGGACGTCCACTATTGGTGCGAACCTGTTAATTGTCGTTGACGATGAGGTTGCACAAGACGAGATCCAGCAAAAACTAATGGGGATCACCGCTGAAACCTATGGATTTGGCATCCGCTTTTTCTCGATTGAAAAAACGATTGCCATCATTAATAAAGCGGCTCCTCATCAAAAAATCTTCCTGATTTGCCGTACACCGGGGATCGTCAGAAAACTCATCGAAGGCGGGATACCGCTGCACGACGTTAATGTCGGAAATATGCACTTCTCTGAAGGGAAAAAGCAAATCAGTAGCAAAGTTTATGTCGATGACCGCGATCTGGAGGATTTGCGGTTTATTAAGTCCAGCGGTGCGAATCTTTTTATTCAGGATGTTCCCGGTAATGCAAAAGAGGGAATTCCGGAATAAATGCTGTGTCTCGACATACTAAAAACTGAAGTCACGATTACGAGGCAATAAAATGCACGAAATAACATTGATTCAGGGAATATCCCTGGCCGCATTAGTTTTTTTCCTTGGGATTGATTTTTGGCTGGAAGCACTTTTTCTTTTTCGCCCGATTAATGTTTGTACCCTCACGGGTGCCATATTGGGCGATATCCACATTGGGTTAATTACCGGTGGCCTGACCGAGCTTGCTTTTGCTGGCCTGACGCCCGCCGGAGGCGTTCAGCCGCCAAACCCTATTATGGCCGGGGTGATGACGACCGTCATTGCCTGGTCGACGGGAGTGGATGCAAAGACAGCCATTGGGTTGGGTCTGCCGTTTAGTCTGTTAATGCAGTATGTGATTCTGTTTTTCTACTCCGCCTTCTCTCTGTTTATGTCAAAAGCGGACAAGTGCGCCCGTGAAGCAAACACGTCGGCCTTTGCCCGGCTTAACTGGACCACAACACTGATTGTGGCCTGTACGTATGCCATGATTACTTTTCTCTGTACCTATCTGGCGCAGGGCGCCATGCAGGCGCTGGTAAAAGCGATGCCCGCATGGCTCACGCACGGTTTTGAAGTCGCGGGCGGTATTTTACCTGCCGTCGGTTTCGGTTTATTGCTGCGCGTGATGTTCAAGGCGCAATACATTCCGTACCTCATAGCCGGTTTTCTTTTTGTCTGTTACATCCAGGTCAGCAATTTACTCCCCGTTGCCGTACTGGGTGCCGGATTTGCCGTCTATGAATTCTTTAATGCCAAAGCCAAAAATGCGGCGCAACCACAGCCGTCAGCAGTGAAAAAAGAGGAAGAGGATTACAGCAATGGGATCTGAAATCAGTAAAAAAGATATTACGCGCCTGGGATTCCGCTCCTCACTGCTTCAGGCCAGTTTTAACTATGAGCGGATGCAGGCAGGCGGCTTTACCTGGGCTATGTTGCCTATTCTCAAAAAAATTTATAAGGATGATAAAGCAGGCCTGAGCGCGGCCATGAAAGACCATCTGGAGTTTATTAATACCCATCCCAATCTGGTCGGGTTCCTGATGGGGTTGCTGATCTCCATGGAGGAGAAAGGTGAAAACCGCAATACGATTAAAGGACTCAAGGTCGCTCTCTTCGGTCCGATTGCAGGAATTGGTGATGCGATCTTCTGGTTCACCCTACTGCCGATTATGGCGGGGATCTGCTCATCTTTTGCCAGCCAGGGGAATTTACTCGGCCCGATTCTGTTCTTTGCCGTCTATCTGGCCATCTTCTTCCTGCGCGTGGGATGGACGCATGTGGGGTATTCCGTCGGGATTAAGGCGATCGATAAGGTGCGGGAAAATTCGCAGATGATTGCCCGCTCGGCAACCATACTGGGGATTACGGTTATTGGCGGCCTGATTGCCTCGTACGTCCATATCAATGTCGTAACCACGTTTGCTATCGACAGTACCCACAGCGTAGCCCTTCAGAAGGACTTTTTTGATAAGGTCTTCCCCAATATTTTACCGATGGGATATACGCTGTTGATGTACTACTTGCTCCGCGTGAAAAAAGCCCATCCGGTGCTCTTAATCGCCGTGACCTTTGTTCTGGCGATTGTAGGCTCTGGGTTAGGCATTCTTTAAATCTGTCGCGATCCATGCCGGTCAACCCTGCGTAGGCCGGCAATTAAACATTAATTCACCTGCCAGAAACCGCCTTTTGTGGGGCCTATTCTCTGAATGGATAATGTTGTCTGAAGATGTTTCAAATAGCGTTCGATTGTACGCGAGGTTACCCCGATTCGTTGAGCTAACTCCTCTGCCGTTAACCGGGGATTTTCCCTCAGTAACTGGATAATTTCTCTTTCCCTGGCGTTATGATCAATGCGCTTTTCTTCCGACATTTCTTCCGACATTTCTTCCGACATTTCTTCCGACATTTCTTCCGACATTTCTTCCGACAGAGTGTCGCCTCGCCCGAGTCCTTCTGACAAGGCCAGAACAATGTTTCTAAGCATAAATTCTATGAAGGCCGTGCAATCACTGGCTTTATCGCACTGACCGAGAATGCGGTAGTATTCCTCTTGCTGATAATGAATGACCGTCTCAACCGGGAGCCATGCCAGCTCAGCGCGCCAGGCGCTTAAAATTAACGTCTGCCACAAACGCCCCATCCGACCATTCCCGTCAGCAAACGGGTGGATGAATTCGAATTCGTAGTGGAATACCGAACTCGCGATGAGAGGGTGAATGTCTGTATCTTTGAGCCATCCGAGAAGATCTTCAACAAGCCGCTGGATTTGTGAAGCAGGCGGTGCCATATGAACAAGCGTTTTACCTCGATAAACACCTACGTTGCCTTGTCGCAGTTGTCCGGGCGTATCAACTAACCCTGCCATTAACACACGATGCGCTTTGAGAAGATCTTTTACCTCCCATGCTTTCCAGCCAGGCATATTTTCATAAGCCAGCAGGGCATTGCGTACTTCCTGAATATCTTTTTCAGGGGCAAGAACGCGTTTCCCCTCCAAAATGGCTGTCACTTGATCGGTGGTTAGCGAATTATGCTCTATGGCTAATGATGCCTGAATGGTACGAATACGGTTTTCTTTACGCAACAGCGGGGAATTTCGCCCTGACAGAGCCGCCCAATGCCCCAGCAATTCTCCGGTTTCGATAACCAGATTAAGCATTAACGGCGTAATCGTAAAAGGGGGCTGGTAGCGACTCACTTCATTACTCTCCCTGCTGCTCCAGCGCATACTTATACAGCGCGTTCTTCTTCACGCCGTGGATCTCGGCGGCCAGTGCGGCGGCTTTTTTCAGCGGCAGCTCGGCTTGCAGCAGCGCAAGGGTACGCAATGCATCGGCAGGCAGTGCATCTTCCTGGGTTTTATGACCTTCAACCACCAGCACCATTTCGCCTTTACGACGATTTTCATCTTCTTTTACCCAGGCGAGCAGCTCGCCTACCGGCGCACCGTGGATGGTTTCCCAGGTTTTGGTCAGCTCGCGCGCCAGAACCACGTAGCGGGATTCACCCCAGACGGTCACCATATCTTCTAAGCTTTCCAGAAGACGGTGTGTCGATTCATAGAAAATCAGGGTGCGCGGCTCAGCTTCCAGTTCTTTCAGCGTGTCGCGACGGCCTTTGGATTTGGCGGGCAGAAAACCTTCGTAGCAGAAGCGGTCAGACGGCAGGCCCGCTGCGCTGAGGGCGGCAATGGCGGCACACGGACCTGGCAACGGCACGACTCTGATACCGGCTTCACGACAGGTGCGTACCAGATGATAGCCAGGATCGTTAATCAACGGGGTACCGGCATCGGAGACCAACGCGATGTTCTGCCCTTCTTTCAGTTTCGCGACCAGGGTTTCAGCTTTTTGTTGCTCATTATGATCGTGCAAGGCGAACAAACGGGCGCTAATGGCGAAGTGTTGCAGCAATAATCCGGTATGACGCGTATCTTCAGCGGCAATTAAATCAACAGCTTGCAAGACGGTAAGCGCACGTTGGGTAATATCAGACAAATTCCCGATAGGAGTAGGTACAATATAAAGCTGGCCTTGAGAATTATCTGCCGTTTCGTGTTGTTTCATTGTTTAGTCCGTATTGCCGATTTAATATTGAGCATTGCCTAAAAAAATCACTGGATACAGTATGGTACCCTTAACGTTTCTTCGAACAAAAGCTTCGCGCAGCCTTCCTATTATGCTGGCAGCCCTGATTTTCGCAGGCTGTGGCACTCAGGCGCCCGATCAGACTGCGGCCCATATGCAGGGTTCCGCGCAGGCTGATTCCGGCTTTTATCTGCAACAAATGTCGCAGAGCTCAAATGATACCAAGACCAACTGGCAATTACTTGCCATTCGTGCACTGCTGAAGGAAGGTAAAACGCAGCAGGCACTCGATCTGTATAACCAGTTGCCGCAGGAATTGAACGATACACAACGCGGTGAGCAGTCGCTGCTGGCCGCAGAGCTGAAAATTACGCAGAAAGATTATCCGGCGGCGAAAAAACAGCTGGCGGATATCGACGTGAAAGCGCTGGAGAACAACCAGCAGGCCCGCTACTGGCAGGCCATTATCGCTGCCGAGCAGGGTCGCCCTTCCCTGGCACTCCTGCGCGCGCTCATTGCGCAAGAGCCGCTGCTGAGCGGCGCCGATAAGCAGAAAAATATCGACGCCACCTGGCAAGCGCTCTCTTCAATGACGCCGGAACAGGCTCAGGCACTGGTGATCAATGCCGACGAAAATGTATTGCAAGGCTGGCTGGATCTGCAGCAGATGTGGTTCAACAACCGCAGCGATCCAAAAATGCTGAAAGCGGGCATTACCGACTGGCAGACGCGTTACCCGCAAAATCCGGGTGCAAAAATGCTGCCGACGCAGTTGGTCAACGTGCAGAACTTCCAGCCTGCCTCCGTCAGCAAAATCGCCCTTTTGCTGCCATTGAACGGTCAGGCGGCGGTATTTGGTCGCACCATTCAGCAGGGCTTTGAAGCTGCGAAAAATGGCACCGCTGCGGTGACGGGAAACGCCGTTCCTGCACAAGCAGCGCAGGCCGCGAATGTGAATGATGTCATTAGCCCATCAGCGGTGGAAACCAGCGATTTGACCTCTGCACAAGCGCCAGCCCAAGGCACAATGCAAAATCCAGTGACTGCCCCGACAACGCCGCCAACGACCACCCAGGCCCCTGCTGAAACCGCAGCCCCAGCCGAAGCACAAGCGCCCGTTGAGACCCAGGCAGCCCCTGCCACCGACGCCGCAACGACACAACCACAAGCCACACCGTCCGATCAGCAGCCTGCGGCACAGCCGCAAGCCGTTGCTGCAACGACCGCCAATCCGAGTGCAGAACTGAAAATCTATGACACCAGTTCTCAGCCACTCGATCAGGTGCTGGCGCAAGTTCAGCAGGACGGTGCCAGTATCGTGGTCGGCCCCTTGCTAAAGAACAACGTCGAAGAGTTGATGAAGAGCAACACCTCGCTGAACGTGCTGGCGCTTAACCAGCCTGAGCAAGTTCAGAATCGCGCGAATATCTGTTACTTCGCGCTGTCTCCGGAAGATGAAGCCCGCGATGCGGCGCGTCATATTCATGAACAAGGAAAACAGGCCCCACTGCTGCTGACACCGCGCAGCGCGCTGGGTGATCGCGTTGCCACGGCGTTTGCTCATGAATGGCAACAGCTCGGCGGCAACATCGTTCTGCAGCAGAAATTTGGCTCAACCTCTGAGCTGAGAGCGGGCGTGAATGGCGGGTCAGGCATTGCGCTGACCGGTAGCCCGGTTTCGGCCAGTCTGCCGCAGCAGCAAGGCGTGACCATCGGTGGCCTGACGATTCCGGCTCCGCCAACGGATGCGCAAATCAGCGGCGGCGGTAAGGTCGATGCGGCTTACATCGTCGCGACGCCAGAAGAAATCGCCTTTATTAAACCGATGATTGCCATGCGCAACGGCAGCCAAAGCGGCGTAACATTGTATGCGAGCTCGCGCAGCGCGCAGGGTACGGCTGGCCCAGATTTCCGTCTGGAAATGGATGGCCTGCAATACAGCGAAATCCCAATGCTTGCGGGCAGCAACCCGGCGCTGATGCAGCAGGCGCTGAGCAGCGTGCGTAACGACTATTCACTCGCGCGTTTGTACGCGATGGGTGTTGATGCGTGGGCGCTGGCGAACCACTTTACCCAGATGCGTCAGGTGCCGGGTTTTGAGCTTAACGGTAACACCGGCGATCTGACCGCAACCCAGGATTGTGTGATTAACAGGAAGTTATCATGGCTCAAATACCAGCAGGGGCAGATCGTCCCGGCGAGTTAAGCCGCAAACAGACGGGCGACGCGTGGGAGCTAAAAGCGCGTCGCTGGCTGGAAGGCAAAGGACTGCGTTTTATCGCCGCTAACGTTCACGGACGTGGCGGCGAAATTGATCTGATCATGAAAGACGGTCAGGTTATCGTGTTTATTGAGGTACGTTTCCGACAGTCGTCCCGATTTGGTGGCGCTGCCGCCAGCGTGACGCTCGCCAAACAACATAAATTATTACAGACTGCCCACTTGTGGCTTGCCCGCCATAATGGGAGTTTTGATACTGTGGATTGCCGGTTCGATGTGGTAGCCTTCACCGGAAACGACATCGAATGGCTTAAAAACGCGTTTGGCGAAGACGCCTCATTAAGAATTTAAAGGGATAACGTGCTCGAAAGAATTAAGGTGTGCTTCACAGAAAGCATTCAGACTCAGATTGCCGCGGCAGAAGCCCTTCCGGATGCTATTTCCCGTGCAGCGATGACGCTGGTGCAATCCCTGCTTAATGGCAACAAAATCCTCTGTTGTGGCAACGGCACCTCCGCCGCCAACGCACAGCATTTTGCTGCCAGCATGATTAATCGTTTTGAAACAGAGCGTCCAAGTTTACCTGCGATTGCACTTAATACCGATAATGTGGTCTTAACGGCGATTGCAAACGATCGTCTGCATGATGAAATTTACGCAAAACAGGTGCGCGCGCTGGGTCACGCGGGGGATGTTCTGTTAGCGATTTCCACCCGTGGGAATAGCCGCGACATCGTCAAAGCCGTTGAAGCTGCCGTCACCCGTGATATGACCATCGTGGCGCTGACAGGCTACGATGGCGGTGAACTGGCCGGGCTTTTAGGGCCGCAGGATGTGGAAATTCGCATCCCGTCCCATCGCAGTGCGCGTATTCAGGAGATGCACATGCTGACGGTGAACTGTTTATGCGATCTGATCGATAACACGCTTTTCCCTCACCAGGATGATTAAGGAGTAATAATGAAGGCATTATCGACCCTCGCAGTCCTTATTTCTGCACTGCTACTTCAGGGATGTATTGCCGCCGCCGTTGTCGGTACCGCGGCTGTCGGCACCAAAGCAGCAACCGATCCGCGCTCTGTGGGCACACAGGTGGATGACGGCACGCTGGAGTTACGCGTGAATAGCGCCCTTTCTAAAGATGAACAAATTAAGAAAGAAGCGCGCATTAACGTCACCGCGTACCAGGGCAAAGTGCTGCTGGCGGGCCAGGCCCCTAATCTCGACCTGGCGGCGCGTGCCAAACAGATCGCGATGGGTGTAGATGGCGCGACGGAGGTTTATAACGAAGTGCGTCAGGGCCAGCCTATCGGCCTGGGAGACGCCTCATCCGATACCTGGATCACCACGAAAGTGCGTTCACAGCTGTTGGGTAGCGATCAGGTGAAATCGTCTAACGTGAAAGTGACCACTGAAAACGGCGAGGTGTTCCTGCTGGGTCTGGTGACGGATCGTGAAGGCAAAGCCGCAGCGGATATCGCCAGCCGTGTCAGCGGAGTGAAACGCGTCACGACCGCCTTTACCTATATCAAATAAAAAAATAGCCCGGCGTTTGCCGGGCTTTTTTGTCTTAAAGCAGTGCAAGACTGCCTGTAATCACACCACTTACCGCCACCAGCGCACCGGTCAGCCAAAGGGCTTTTGCCGGGAAGGTTTGACGCAGCATGACAAGTGACGGCAGGCTCACGGCAGGCAGCGTAATTAACAGCGCTAACGCGGGTGCCATCCCCATCCCCGCCATCATCAGGGTTTGCACAATCGGAATTTCAGCCGCTGTCGGAATCACGAACAGGCACCCCACTACCGCCATGGCGATGACCCACAGGATCGTATTATCAATAGCGCCATCAGCATGTGGGAAAAGCCAGACCCGCGCCGCGCCCAGAATCAGCACCGCCAGGATATAGACCGGGATTGTGCTCCAGAAAAGCTGCCAGAGCGCTTTTCCCCAGCGCCCCAGGAAACTGCCCTGCGGCTCAGTAATCTCGATATCAACCGGCACAGCCGGTTGTGCAGACTCTTTCACCAGTTTTTGCACCAGCGAAGCAACCACCAGCACGGTAATCAGTCCGGCAACCAGACGAATAAAGGCAAAATACCAGCCGAGTACAAATCCCATAAAGACTAACGTGGCCGGGTTGAGCAGCGGATTGCCCATCCAGAACGCCAGCGCCCCACCCATGGAGACACGCTGACGCCGCATCCCAGCCACCACCGGCGCGGCGCAACAGGTACACATCATCCCCGGCAGGGCAAAAAGTGTGCCCAGCAGCGTTCCCTGAAAACGAGGTTGCCCGAGAGTACGCAGCAGCCACTGACGGGGGATCAATACCTGAATCAGGGAGCCGAGCAGCACACCCAGGACCGCCGCTTTCCAGACCGCCAGGAAGTAGACCAGCACATAATCCCAGGCCGCTTTAAAGGGGCTGGTATCGGCCTGGGCAAGAATAGATTTGCCGATGCTATGGGTTTCAGCAGCGGTGAAGGCTTTACCGTAATACGGCTGCCACTTCACATACCAAAGACCCATAATGACAATAAGAAAGAAAAGTGCGGGCTTCCACCATTGAAACGGTGTTGCCGGCTGAGATGAAGACTGACCAGTCATAGCATTCCCCGGGAAGGATAATTAATTAAGCCGGGGGATATTACGCCTCACCTTGTGCAATTTCACGCAGTTTTCCTGAGGGGATAATATTCACCCCTTCCTGAGACGGTGATAATGCCTCTTTGAGCATGGCGCGCGCGACGTCCCGGGCATCAATAGATTTCCAGTTACCCGGCAAAAGCTGAAACAACGGTGCCATCATCGACTCATTGAAACGGCGCTTCTGCCGATCGCCAAGAAGCATAGATGGACGCACAATCGTTAGCCGTGGCCACTGCTGTGCGATAAGCGCCTCTTCCATTTCGCCTTTCACTTTGTTGTAAAAAAACGGCGAGTGCGCATTGGCTCCCAGGGCGCTGACCACCAGAAAATGGCTGGCACCCCATTTTTTAGCCGTCAACGCGGTGTCGATGACCAGCGTGTAATCCGCATGAACAAAGGCTTCCTTACTCCCGGCTTCACGGCGGGTGGTACCCAGACAACAAAAGGCGATATCAATGGGAGTGGCCACCTGCGCCAGCGCATCGGTGAGTTGGGGATCGTGCGGGTTAAAAACGCCCGGAATATTGGCCAGAGGCCGGCGCGTTGGGGCGGCAATGGCGTTTACCCTTTTTTCCTGAATCAACATACGCAACAGATGATCGCCCACCAGTCCCGTTGCTCCCGTAATCAATACCTGACTCATTTTGTTCCCCTTTCCAGAATTGTCCGTTGGCGATCTCAGCAGGCTGAACCACACTTATGAGTCTGCTCCTGGTAAGTATTTACCACAAACGGAGAAAAATCTGTCTGAAGCAAAAACAACGGAGGAAGCATGAGCAAGAAAATTGCGGTCTTGATTACCGACGAGTTTGAAGATTCAGAATTTACGTCGCCTGCGGAAGCATTTCGCAAGGCCGGGCATGACGTGATTACCATTGAGAAAGAAGCCGGGAAGACGGTAAAGGGTCATAAAGGCGAAGCCAGCGTGACCATTGATAAAGCCATTGATGAGGTGCGCCCGGCGGATTTTGACGCCCTGCTGCTACCGGGCGGTCACTCCCCTGACTCCCTGCGCGGTGACGAACGTTTTGTCACGTTTACCCGTGATTTTGTCGCCAGCGGCAAACCCGTCTTCGCCATTTGCCACGGTCCGCAGTTGCTGATCAGTGCCGAAGTGGTACGGGGACGTAAGCTAACCGCGGTCAAACCGATCGTTATCGATCTGAAAAATGCGGGTGCTGATTTCTACGATCAGGAAGTGGTGGTTGATAAAGATCAGCTGGTCACCAGCCGGACGCCTGACGATCTTCCTGCGTTTAACCGCGAAGCGCTACGCTTGCTCGGCGCGTAACCAGTAAAATTTTTTACCAAAACCCAGCGTGTTGTCGGTGAACTTGAGTTCATCAAGTCGAATCTCCCAGACCGGGGCTGACATCGCGCGGGCCACCGGAAAGCGGCGAAGGTAGCGTTTTCGCTGCGCGTCGCTTTCTTCACCGTCCAGCCGACGGATCTCACCCGCAAACTGCACGCCACGGATCAGCGCAACCGTCTTAGGTTGGCCGTTAACCGTCCCGGCGACTTTTGCCTGAAGGCCGGTCATCTGCGCGTGGCGGGTTTTATCCTCACTCAATACATAAAAAGCGACGCGTTCGGGGTCGTAAACATAGAATGCATTCGCGCACCACATCTCCCCTTTCTCCTGCACACACCAGGTGACAACGTGCTGCTTTGCCAGCCAGCGATTAATGGTGGCCAGAGTTTCCATTTTTGCTCTCTCCCATGCTATCGTGCGTTCACCTTAACATACTGAATTTTTGTATCGTGTGCTGGTTTCTCTATCTTGTCCGAACGGCAAATAATGCGCTCTACACCGGTATAACAACCGATGTTGCACGCCGCTTCCTTGAGCATCAATGTGGAAAAGGGGCAAAGGCGCTGCGGGGCAAAGGTGAACTCACGCTGGCGTTTTCAGCGCCCGTGGGGGAACGCTCGCTGGCGTTAAGAATGGAATATCGCATTAAACAGCTCACGAAGCGCCAGAAAGAGCGCCTCGTCGCCGGAGACGGTTCGTTTGAGGCGCTACGCGAAAGCCTGCTTAAAACCGATTAAAGTGATCGTGATACTCGACCAGCCCGCTCACGCCATTAAGCGCGTCATCGGCCAGCGGGTGAAGCTGGAAAGCCGCTTCAGTGCCCGGCCAGCGACAGCGCAGATCGTGATGCGCGGCCTGCTTAAAGCCTAAACGACGGTAAAATTCCGGATCGCCCAGCGTGACGACGGCAGCATAGCCAAACTCGTTCAGCGAATCCAGCCCTTCATAGACCAGCTGACGCGCCAGCCCCTGACCGCGATAATTTTCATCGACTGCCAGCGGTGCCATACCGACCCATTGCAGCTCTTCACCCTCGACAGACACAGGGCTAAAAGCGACATAGCCGACCACCTGACCTTCGTCGTCAGTGGCCACCAGGCCCAGCGTGATCAACCCATCTTCACGCAGATCCTGGACCAGCCGCGCTTCGCTATCATCCGGAAACGATCGGCGTAAGAGTGCATCAATGCCCGGGGCATCAATACCAATTTCAACTCGAATCAGCATGGCTCACCTACTGAAGTGTGTTTACTCTCTGGCGGGGTTCTCAACCCAGCCTCAACAAAATCGGCCATCTGCATCAGCACCAGCCTGAGCGGCTTAGGCATCTGATCCAGCTCAATGGCATCCATCAAATTTTTGACGTACAGGCCCAGCTCAGTATCCCCTTCGATGACCAGCCGACGCTGGAAGAAGAGCGTATCCGGATCCTGTTTACGTGCGGCGATCATCAGCAGATCGCTGGCATCCGCGCTGAAACTCACGTCAGCATCCGCACAAGGACTGACGATCAAGCGACCGTTTTCAACGGAGGTGAACCAGCGCAGACCGATGTCGCGTACTTCAATGCTCAGCCAGCGCCCTTCCAGAAATTCCAGTTCGCCCTCTTCAAGAGCCTGACGGAACTGCCAGCTGAGCATTTGCTCAAGCACCTGGCGCTTTAGCGCGAACGGCGCCAGTTTTACCGGCACGCTCAGTATTGACGGACCAAATTGTACGAGACGTGAACGCAGTTTATCCAGCACGAGCTTACTCCCTGATATCGATAGTCCTGTTATTTTGCCACATCCAGCCACCACGATAGCGGCGTAAATCAACAAACTCGCATCGCGTTAATTCCATTATTGGTGACATCAATACGCCATTAGCTGCCTTAAATCAAAAATTGTCGCATGGAGGTTAATTAAAATCCCCGTTCGTTAACAATTTTGCGCCCTCAGGGGCGGCAAACGTCAGGATAAATTATGGAGCTGCTCTGCCCGGCCGGAAATCTTCCGGCACTTAAAGCGGCCATCGAAAACGGTGCCGATGCAGTTTATATCGGACTGAAAGATGACACGAATGCCCGCCACTTTGCTGGTCTTAACTTCACGGAGAAAAAACTCCAGGAAGCCGTCAATTTTGTTCACCAGCACCGCCGCAAGCTGCATATTGCCATCAACACCTTTGCACATCCTGATGGCTATGCCCGCTGGCAACGCGCTGTGGATATGGCTGCCCAGCTAGGCGCGGATGCCTTAATCCTTGCTGACCTCGCGATGCTTGAGTATGCCGCAGAACGTTATCCGCATATTGAGCGCCATGTCTCTGTTCAGGCGTCCGCCACCAATGAAGAGGCCGTACGTTTTTATCATCAGCATTTTGACGTGGCCCGCGTGGTCCTGCCTCGCGTGCTCTCCATCCATCAGGTGAAGCAGCTGGCACGCGTCTCGCCTGTTCCCCTGGAAGTGTTTGCCTTCGGCAGTTTGTGCATCATGGCCGAAGGGCGGTGCTATCTCTCCTCCTATTTAACCGGCGAATCCCCCAATACCGTTGGGGCGTGCTCGCCTGCCCGCTTCGTGCGCTGGCAACAAACCCCGCAGGGGCTGGAGTCTCGCCTGAACGATGTGCTGATTGACCGTTATCAGGACAATGAAAACGCCGGTTACCCGACGCTGTGCAAAGGGCGTTATCTGGTGGATGGCGAGCGCTACCATGCGCTGGAGGAGCCCACCAGCCTCAACACGCTGGAACTCCTGCCGGAACTGCTGGCGGCCAACATCGCCTCGGTAAAAATCGAAGGACGCCAGCGTAGCCCGGCCTATGTCAGCCAGGTGGCAAAAGTCTGGCGTCAGGCCATCGACCGCTGCATGGCCGATCCGCAAAACTACGCACCCCAGGCTGCGTGGATGGAGACCCTGGGCGCGATGTCCGAAGGGACACAAACCACGCTGGGTGCCTACCACCGTAAATGGCAGTGAGAAAATCGATGAAATATTCCTTAGGGCCAGTGCTCTACTATTGGCCAAAAGAGACGCTGGAAGATTTTTACCAGCAGGCCGCCACGAGCAGTGCCGACGTTATTTATCTCGGCGAATCCGTGTGCAGTAAACGCCGCGCCACGAAAGTGGGCGACTGGCTGGAGATGGCCAAAAACCTGGCCGGAAGCGGGAAGCAGGTGGTCCTGTCCACGCTGGCGCTGGTGCAGGCATCTTCCGAGCTGGGCGAACTGAAACGCTACGTTGAGAACGGCGAGTTTCTTATCGAAGCCAGCGATCTGGGCGTGGTGAACATGTGTGCCGAACGCAAGCTGCCGTTTGTCGCGGGCCATGCGCTGAACTGCTATAACGCGGTGACGCTGCGCCTGCTGCTCAAACAGGGGATGACGCGCTGGTGTATGCCCGTCGAGCTCTCACGTGACTGGCTGGCAAACCTGCTGACCCAGTGTGACGAGTTGGGTATCCGCGATCGGTTTGAGGTTGAAGTATTGAGCTACGGGCATCTGCCGCTGGCTTACTCGGCTCGCTGCTTTACCGCACGTTCGGAAGACCGCCCGAAAGACGAGTGTGAGACCTGCTGCATTAAGTATCCCAATGGGCGCAACATGCTGTCACAGGAAAATCAGCAAGTCTTTGTCCTGAACGGCATTCAGACCATGAGCGGCTATGTCTACAACCTGGGCAACGAGTTAGCCTCAATGGAAGGTCTGGTGGACATGGTGCGCCTGTCACCGCTGGATACCGGGGTATTCGGCATGCTGGACGCCTTCCGCGCCAATGAAAAAGGGGCTGCACCATTACAGCTGTTGCCCCACAGCGACTGCAATGGTTACTGGAAACGCGTAGCGGGTCTGACGCTGCAGGCATAATTTGCCCTTCTCGCTTTCACGCTGTTTTCAGGAGACGGTCTGAAAGATGGGCAGTATAAAGCTCACTTTGTTAACAACAGTTACTCATTTTTAATACACTATTAAATGATTAGCCGTCGACAAAGTGAGCTGTTATGACTGAGAAAACCATTCCGTTTTCGGTGCTGGACCTGGCACCGATCCCCGAAGGATCGTCCGCAAGAGAAGCGTTCTCGCATTCGTTGGATCTTGCCCGCCTCGCTGAAAAACGGGGCTATCAGCGCTACTGGCTGGCTGAACATCACAACATGGTCGGCATCGCCAGCGCGGCCACCTCTGTGCTGCTCGGTTACCTTGCGGCAAATACCACGACGCTGCATCTCGGCTCCGGCGGCGTCATGCTGCCTAACCACTCCCCACTGGTGATTGCCGAGCAGTTTGGCACGCTGAATACCCTGTACCCTGGACGCATTGATTTAGGTCTTGGTCGTGCCCCCGGAAGCGATCAACCGACCATGCGCGCGCTGCGTCGCCACATGAGCGGTGACGTGGATAACTTCCCACGCGATGTGGCGGAGCTGGTCGACTGGTTTGATGCGCGCGACCCGAACCCGCATGTGCGCCCGGTGCCGGGCTACGGCGAAAAAATCCCGGTGTGGCTCCTGGGTTCAAGCCTGTACGGTGCGCAACTCGCTGCACAGCTTGGCTTGCCGTTTGCCTTTGCTTCGCACTTTGCGCCGGACATGTTGCATCAGGCGCTCCAGCTGTATCGCACGCACTTCAAACCTTCTGAACGCCTGGAAAAACCTTATGCCATGGTGTGTATCAACATCATTGCCGCCGACAGCACCCGCGATGCAGAATTTTTATTCACCTCAATGCAGCAGGCCTTTATGAAACTGCGCCGGGGTGAAACCGGGCAATTACCACCGCCGGTTGAGAATATGCATCAGCTGTGGTCTGCGTCAGAGCAGTACGGCGTGCAGCAGGCGTTGCGTATGTCGCTGGTGGGCGATAAAGCCAAAGTACGCCACGGACTGGAAGCGGTTCTGCGCGAAACGGAAGCCGATGAGATCATGGTTAACGGCCAGATTTTCGATCATCAGGCGCGTTTGCATTCATTTGATTTGGCGATGCAGGTGAAAGAAGAGCTGTTAGGGTAGTACGGTAAGCCACCCTCTCCTTGTGGGAGAGGGTGAAAAGAGCCCATTACTGATATACCGGCAACAGATTAAAGCTCGACAAGACGTGGACCAGCGCGTTACCCACACCGAAGACCAGAATCAGCGCAATCATCGGCTTTCCGCCCCAGACGCGGAATTTCGGGCTACCGAAGCGTTTACGTGATTTACGTGCCAGCAGCGCCGGAACAATCGCCGCCCAGATGGTTGCGGCAAGCCCGGCATAGCCAATGGCGTACAGGAAACCGTTCGGCCACAGCAGGCCACCGATAATCGGCGGCAGGAAGGTCAGCAGCGCGGTTTTGAAGCGCCCCATCGCTGAGTCATCAAACCCAAACAGATCGGCCAGATAGTCAAACAGGCCCAGCGTTACGCCCAGGAATGAGCTTGCCACCGCAAAGTTAGAGAAGACGACCAGCAGCAAATCCAGGCTGCGACTGTTCAGCACTCCGCTGAGCGTTTGTACCAGAACGTCAATGTTGCCGCCCTTCTGCGCAATACCAATAAATTCCGGACGCGGAATGTTACCCATCGTGCCTAACAACCAAATCACATACAGGGCCAGCGCCAGCAGCGTGCCATACACCAGACAGCGGATAATGGTACGAGGGTCCTTACCGTAATACTTCATCAGGCTCGGCACGTTACCGTGATAGCCAAACGAGGCCAGGCAGAACGGCAGGGTCATTAACAGATAGGGTGAGTATGACGCGTTGCTTTCGGCCACATTGAACAAGGTGGCGGGGGTCACGTGTCCCAGCAGGCTGCCAAAAGTCAGGAAGAAGGTGATGACCTTTGCACCCAGCACAATAGCGGTCATGCGGCTGACGGCTTTCGTGCTCATCCAGACGATAAAGGCTACGCCCAGGGCGAAGCAGAATCCAGCCAGACGGGCAGGCACGTTCAGCGACATCTCAGCAAACGTATGGTGCAGAATCGAGCCGCTGGCAGAAATATAAGCGTAGGTCAGGATATAGAGCACAAAGGCGATAGAGAGTCCGTTGACCAGATTCCAGCCCTTGCCGAGCAAATCTTTGGTGATGGTGTCGAAGCTCGACCCGATGCGGTAATTAAGGTTCGCCTCCAGGATCATCAACCCGGAATGCAGCATACAGAACCAGGTAAACACCAGTGCCGCCAGCGACCAGAAGAACCACGCACCGGACATAACGACGGGCAGAGAAAACATGCCTGCGCCAATAATCGTGCCGCCGATGATCACCACGCCGCCGAGCAGCGAAGGTGATGTTTGGGTGGTGGTAAGTGTCGCCATACAGCCTTTTCTCCAGTGAATAATAGTGCCCGCAGATTTTATGCTGTCGCACTGTACCAGTACAAGAGTACAAATGAAATAAAAAAAGCCCCGATAGCATTATCGGGGCTGTAATTATTACTTTACGACGTTAGCGTAAGGCTTATGCGTCACGACGACGAACAGGACCTTCTTCACGACGTGGGCCGCGGTTTTCACGGCGTTCACCGCTGAAGCGACCTGCACCTGCTGCTGGCGCTGCACCATCACGACGAGGACCACGACCGCCTTCACGACGCTCACCACCCGCGAAGCTACGACGTTCACCTGCTGGACGATCGCCACCACGACGTTCTGGACGTGGCTGTGCATCACCCATCAGCTGCATGTTCATCGGCTTGTTCAGGATGCGAGTACGCGTAAAGTGCTGCAGAACTTCACCCGGCATGCCTTTTGGCAATTCGATGGTGGAGTGAGTACCAAACAGCTTGATGTTACCGATGTAACGGCTGCTGATATCACCTTCGTTAGCAATGGCACCCACGATATGACGAACTTCAACGCCATCATCACGGCCCACTTCAATACGGTACAGTTCCATGTCGCCTGCGTCACGACGCTCACGACGTGGACGGTCTTCACCGCTACGCTCTGGACGGTCGCCACGTGGGCCACGCTCAGGACGGTCACCGCGACGTTCGGTACGATCGTCACGATCGCGGAATTCACGTTTAGGACGCATCGGTGCATCAGGTGGCACGATCAGAGCACGTTCGCCCTGTGCCATCTTCAGCAGAGCCGCAGCCAGCGTTTCAATATCCAGCTCATCTTCAGAAGAAGGCTGAATTTTTGCCAGCAGCGCACGGTACTGATCCAGATCGCTGCTTTCCAGCTGCTGCTGTACTTTGGCGGCGAATTTTTCCAGGCGGCGTTTGCCCAGCAGTTCTGCGTTAGGCAGTTCTACTTCTGGAATGGTCAGCTTCATGGTGCGTTCAATGTTACGCAGCAGACGACGCTCGCGGTTCTCAACGAACAGCAGCGCACGGCCCGCACGACCTGCACGACCGGTACGGCCGATACGGTGAACGTAAGATTCAGAGTCCATCGGGATGTCGTAGTTAACCACGAGGCTAATACGTTCAACGTCCAGACCACGAGCCGCAACGTCTGTGGCAATCAGGATATCCAGACGACCATCTTTCAGACGCTCCAGAGTCTGCTCACGCAGGGACTGGTTCATGTCACCGTTCAGCGCAGCACTGTTATAGCCGCTACGTTCCAGGGCTTCAGCCACTTCCAGGGTCGCGTTTTTGGTACGAACGAAGATAATCGCCGCATCAAAATCTTCTGACTCCAGGAAACGAACCAGCGCTTCGTTTTTACGCATACCGTACACAGACCAGTAGCTCTGGCTGATGTCCGGGCGAGTCGTTACGCTAGACTGGATACGCACTTCCTGCGGATCTTTCATGAAACGACGGGTAATACGACGGATCGCTTCTGGCATCGTTGCAGAGAACAGAGCGGTCTGATGACCTTCCGGGATCTGCGCCATAATCGTTTCTACGTCTTCGATGAAGCCCATGCGGAGCATTTCGTCAGCTTCATCCAGAACCAGACCGCTCAGTTTAGAGAGATCCAGCGTACCGCGTTTCAGGTGATCCAACAGACGGCCCGGCGTACCGACAACGATCTGTGGACCCTGACGCAGGGCACGTAACTGCACGTCATAACGCTGGCCGCCGTAAAGGGCTACCACGTTCACGCCGCGCATATGTTTAGAGAATTCAGTCATTGCTTCCGCCACCTGAACAGCCAGTTCACGGGTCGGAGCCAATACGAGGATCTGCGGTGCACGCAGTTCCGGATCAATGTTGTGTAGCAGCGGCAGCGAGAACGCTGCGGTTTTTCCGCTACCTGTCTGGGCCATGCCCAGCACGTCACGACCAGCGAGTAAATGCGGGATGCATTCAGACTGGATCGGAGATGGTTTTTCGTAACCCAGATCGGTAAGGGCTTCAAGGATGGGAGCCTTCAGGCCCAGATCTGCAAAAGTGGTTTCGAATTCAGCCATGTAGTACAAGTGCCTCGATATTAATGGCGGCCAGTCTACATAACTCGTCGTGAAAATAATTAGCAATTTTCATTGAAAAGTGTGAACCGGCTCAAAGTAGGTGTATTGACGAACAACAACGCCCTCACCAGTTAAGGTGATGGCAATCAAAAGATTACGGGCTGATGTGTATGTCGTCAGCTATTGCTGGTCCGATTCTGCCAGGTCATCTTGCTCCTGGCCCAAGAGCGATAATTCCAACAATGCATAACGGTGCTCAACGAAGTTGTGTACGTTGTTAGCAACCGCTAATTTGAACAGTGCCGTGGCGCTGTCCATATCCCCCAGACTTAGGTAATACTTACCTAAATAGAAGTTGGTTTCACTGAGATGCTCAGCGAGCGAGGTGTTATCCGTTGCGTTCGCCTTGAGGCGTTCCATCAGCGTAGCTTCGCTAATGTTCCCCAGGTAGAACTCGACAATGTTCCATCCCCACTGTTCCTTGTCCGATTTTTCGAAACGCTGCTTAAGCGCTTCTTTTGCCTGCTTCTCATTGAGCTTCTGCTCAACGATGTAAAGCCACAGGACACGGAAAGGATCATTAGGATCGTCTTGATAAAACGCCAGCAGATCATCTTGCGCTAACTTGTCACGACCGCCGTAATACAATGCGATACCGCGATTCAAGTGCGCGTAGTTGTAAGTTGGATCAAGCTCAAGTACAGAATCAAACGCTTCATAGGCAGCATCAAAATTGCCTGCCTGCGTTAAATATATACCTAAGTAATTGAATACTTCAGGCATATCAGGTCGGATTGCCAGCGCTTGTGAAAAATCATTTCGCGCTAGTGCCCTCAGACCGAGACTATCATACAACACTCCGCGCTCATATAAAAGCTGTGCGCGTTCATCATCGGTTAAAGCCCGACTGGCAAGAATTTGTTCCATGCGTGCCAGAATCACTTCTTGCTGCAAAGTGGGTTGCAATGGCACTGCGAGAACTTCGCTCTTACGCCAGGCAGAGTTGCTGCATCCTGCCAGCGTTAAAGCTGTCGCAACGAAACACCAGCGCAAAAAAGGCTTCATTTCCACTCCCGAAGACAACTATTGGATGAACGTCCTGTCCCCCGGCTGCTAACAAGGCGTCCTGCCTGATAATAGGCCCTCCGCTACAGCGGAGGGCAAATGCAACCTTACTCGCCTTGCTCTGCAGCCGGCGCTTCCGGCGCGGCAGCAGGCTGAGACTGCTCGGTTGCTTCTTTGATGCTAAGGCGAACACGGCCCTGACGATCAACTTCCAGAACTTTAACTGGAACTTCCTGACCCATCTGCAGGTAATCGGTCACTTTCTCAACACGCTTGTCAGCGATCTGAGAGATGTGAACCAGACCTTCTTTACCGCCACCAATGGCAACGAATGCGCCAAAGTCAACGATACGCGTCACTTTACCATTGTAGATACGACCCACTTCGATTTCTGCCGTAATCTCTTCGATACGACGAATTGCGAATTTCGCTTTCTCACCGTCGGTCGCTGCGATTTTAACAGTACCGTCGTCTTCGATTTCGATGGTGGTGCCTGTTTCTTCGGTCAGAGCACGGATAACAGAACCGCCTTTACCGATAACATCTTTGATCTTGTCTGGACTGATCTTGATGGTGTGGATACGCGGTGCGAATTGAGAAATGTCGCCGCGTGGCGCGTTAATCGCCTGCTCCATCACGCCCAGGATGTGCAGACGCGCACCTTTAGCCTGGTTCAGTGCAACCTGCATGATCTCTTTGGTGATGCCTTCAATTTTGATATCCATCTGCAGCGCAGAGATACCTTCGCGGGAACCCGCGACTTTGAAGTCCATATCACCCAGGTGATCTTCGTCGCCCAGAATGTCAGACAGAACAACAAAGTTGTCGCCTTCTTTCACCAGGCCCATTGCGATACCCGCAACAGCTGCTTTGATCGGTACGCCAGCATCCATCAGAGCCAGAGATGCGCCACACACGGAAGCCATGGAAGAAGAACCGTTAGATTCGGTGATTTCAGAAACCACACGCACGGTGTACGGGAATTTGTCAGCTTCTGGCATAACAGCCAGTACGCCACGCTTCGCCAGACGGCCGTGACCGATTTCACGACGCTTCGGCGAGCCCACCATACCGGTTTCACCTACGGAGTACGGAGGGAAGTTGTAGTGGAACAGGAAGCTGTCAGTGCGATCGCCCATCAGTTCGTCGATGTTCTGCGCATCACGAGCAGTACCCAAGGTCGCAGTTACCAGCGCCTGAGTTTCGCCACGGGTGAACAGTGCAGAACCGTGAGTACGTGGCAGAACGCCAGTACGCACATCCAGACCACGGATCATGTCTTTTTCACGGCCATCGATACGCGGCTCGCCAGCCAGAACACGGCTACGAACAGCATTTTTCTCGATAGCGTGCAGAATTTCGCTCAGTTCGTTAGCGTCCAGAGAGTCATCTTCTGCAACCAGCGTAGCGATGGTTTCAGATTTGATTACATCAATCTGCGCATAACGTTCTTGTTTGTCGGTAATACGGTATGCATCGCTAAGACGTGCTTCAGCCAGTGCAGCAACGCGCGCATTCAGCGCTTCGTTGACAACTTCTGGCTGCCAGTCCCAACGTGGTTTACCGGCTTCTTTAACCAGATCTTTGATGTTTTCGATAACGATCTGCTGCTGCTCGTGGCCGAAGACCACTGCGCCCAGCATCTGGTCTTCGCTCAGCAGTTCTGCTTCGGATTCAACCATCAACACTGCAGCTTCGGTACCTGCAACAACCAGATCCAGCTTACTTTCTTTCAGCTCATCTTGCGTTGGGTTCAGAACGTACTGGTCATTGATATAACCAACGCGAGCAGAACCGATAGGACCGTTGAACGGAAGACCAGACAGAGACAGCGCAGCGGATGCGCCAATCATCGCAACGATGTCCGGGTTAACCTGTGGGTTAACGGAAACAACGGTGGCAATAACCTGAACTTCGTTAATGAAGCCTTCCGGGAACAGCGGACGAACCGGGCGGTCAATCAGACGCGCAATCAGGGTTTCGCCTTCGCTTGGACGGCCTTCACGACGGAAGAAGCCACCAGGGATTTTACCCGCAGCGTAAGTACGCTCTTGATAGTTAACGGTCAGCGGGAAGAAGTCCTGGCCTGGCTTAGTTTTTTTCTGGCCAACTACGGTCACGAATACAGCAGTGTCATCCATGCTTACCATAACGGCAGCAGTAGCCTGACGTGCCATCATGCCGGTTTCCAGCGTGACGGTATGCTGACCATACTGGAATTTACGAACGATCGGATTCAGCAAAATTCTGTCCTTTCTTAATGGATGACAGCACACCCACGGTGTGCTGTCGATTTAACCCGACCTTCTTCGCATCCTCGCGACTAATGACAACCGACACCCCCATGGGTGAAGCCTCTCATTAGCCGCGCGAACCTCTGCAATGAAGATCATTTATAGCAACAATACAATAGTTTCCAGTGAATTGCTGCCGTCTGGTTGAAAAAAGGGGCCATTAGGCCCCTTTTTCTGAAACTCGCAAGACTTAGCGACGCAGACCCAGACGCTCGATCAGCGCGGTGTAGCGTGCAACATCTTTACGTTTCAGGTAGTCGAGCAGTTTACGACGCTGAGAAACCATACGCAGCAGACCACGACGGCTGTGGTGATCTTTTTTGTGCTCTGCAAAGTGACCCTGCAGGTGGTTAATCTGTGCAGTCAGCAGTGCAACCTGAACTTCGGTAGAACCGCTGTCGTTAGTACCACGACCAAACTCAGAAACGATTTTAGCTTTAGCTTCAACGCTTAGAGACATTTTCAAACTCCAGAATATAAAGAATGTAAGGATGCCGATCTCTAATTCAGCAATCCCAGTATACGACCAACAAATTGTTAAACAATTTGCAGATCGTTAAGCGGCGATATTCTACTCGTCTCCCCTGCTTATCGCAAGGTGAGGTGTTATCGCCGTCACGCTTCGATCGGATACTCGACGACCAGACGACGCGGCGCAACGCGCCCTTCACCGTCCATTTCGCCCATACCGATGAATTTCCCGTCGTCACCTTCCGTCACGCGTACCAGCCCTTCAAGCGGCGCATCCGCCGTACGAACCGGGTTGCCGTTCTTAAAGTAAACGGACGATGTTAAAGGAAGATTAACGATCGGGAAGTCCGCCGCCGGACTGTCCATTGGCATCAGCAAGGGATCCAGCAATTCTGCTGGCGCTATTCCCTGCACTTCCGCCTGTTCAACCAGCTCGCGAAGATGCTCAAGCGTCACCATGCGTTCGACCGGGTACTTGCTGACAGCCAGACGACGCAAGTAAATCACATGCGCCCCGCAGCCCAGCTTTTCACCGAGGTCATCGATGATGGTACGAATATAGGTGCCTTTCGAACAGTGTACTTCCAGCTCCAGCTCATCGCCTTCATGGCGAATGAACAGCAGTTCATACACGGTAATCGGACGGGCTTCACGCGGAACGTCGATGCCCTGGCGCGCATATTCGTAGAGCTTCTTGCCCTGATATTTCAGCGCCGAATACATCGACGGCACCTGCATCGTGTCACCACGGAAGCTTTCCAGCGCCGCATCAAGCTGCTCTGCGCTGAAGGTCACCGGGCGCTCTTCCACGACCTGGCCATCCGCGTCGGAGGTATCCGTGCGCTGGCCCAGCTTAGCGATAACGCGATAACGCTTATCGGAATCCAGCAGATACTGGGAGAACTTTGTCGCCTCTCCCAGGCAGACCGGCAGCATACCGGTCGCCAGCGGATCCAGCGCGCCCGTATGGCCCGCACGGTTGGCGTTAAAAATACGCTTCACTTTTTGCAGTACGTCGTTGCTGGATGCGCCCTGCGGTTTATCCAGCAGCAGTACGCCATGCACGTCGCGACCGCGACGACGAGGACGACTCATCAGTCCTCCTTGCTGTCGTCCGCTGGGTTCACACGACGCTCATCGTCATGTTTCACCACGCTGGTCACCAGGTTGGACATGCGCATACCTTCTACCAGCGAGTTATCGTAGAAGAAGGTCAGCTCAGGCACGATACGCAGACGCATCGCTTTGCCGAGCAGAGAGCGGATGAAACCAGATGCTTCCTGCAGCGCTTTAATGCCGTTTTTCACCGCGGCTTCGTCCTGATCGTTCAGGAAAGTCACGAACACTTTGGCATAAGCCAGATCGCGGGACATCTCAACGCCAGACACGGTGGTCATCATACCAATACGCGGGTCTTTAATTTCACGTTGCAGAATGAGTGCGATCTCTTTTTGCATTTCCTGCGCTACGCGCTGAGGGCGACCGAATTCTTTCGCCATAATAAATTCTCCAGACAAAAAAGGGGCTAAAAGCCCCTTTTAAAATTATTGCCGGGTGGCGCTTCGCTTACCCGGCCTACGCTAGTTAATCTTCTAAGGATTTTGGGTTGCAACAAGGCGGCAAGCTCGTGAATCCCCGGGAGCATAGATAACTATGTGACCGGGGTGAACGAGCGCAGCCAACGCAGTGGCGGCCCAAAAGCCGACGAAGATTAAGCGATGGTACGCTGAATTTCGATGATCTCGAACACTTCGATCATATCGCCAACGCGAACGTCGTTGTAGTTCTTCACGCCGATACCACATTCCATGCCGTTACGGACTTCGTTAACGTCATCTTTGAAGCGGCGCAGGGATTCCAGCTCGCCTTCGTAGATAACCACGTTGTCACGCAGAACGCGGATTGGGTTGTGACGCTTAATCGTACCTTCGGTGACCATACAGCCCGCGATCGCACCAAACTTAGGCGATTTAAACACGTCACGAACTTCAGCCAGACCGATGATCTGCTGTTTCAGTTCCGGAGACAGCATGCCGCTCATCGCAGCTTTCACTTCGTCAATCAGATGATAGATGACGGAGTAGTAGCGCAGATCCAGGCTTTCTGAATCGATAACTTTACGTGCAGAGGCATCAGCACGCACGTTGAAGCCAACCAGAATCGCGTTCGAAGCAGCCGCCAGCGTGGCATCGGTTTCGGTAATACCACCAACACCAGAACCGATGATTTTTACTTTCACTTCGTCGGTAGACAGTTTCAGTAAAGAATCGGAGATCGCTTCCACAGAACCCTGAACGTCCGCTTTCAGTACGACGTTCACTTCGTGAACTTCGCCATCAGTCATGTTAGCGAACATGTTCTCGAGTTTAGATTTCTGCTGACGAGCCAGTTTAACTTCACGGAATTTGCCCTGACGATACAGCGCAACTTCACGCGCTTTTTTCTCGTCACGAACAACGGTCACTTCGTCACCGGCAGCCGGAACACCGGACAGACCCAGGATTTCCACTGGAATGGATGGACCAGCTTCCAGTACTTCCTGACCCAGTTCGTTACGCATCGCACGAACACGGCCGTATTCGAAGCCACACAGCACGATATCGCCCTTGTTCAGCGTACCTTCGCGAACCAGTACGGTAGCAACTGGACCACGACCTTTATCCAGGAAGGATTCGATCACTGCGCCGCTTGCCATGCCGTTGCGAACCGCTTTCAGCTCCAGAACTTCAGCTTGCAGCAGGATAGCGTTCAGCAGGTCATCAATACCGGTACCCGCTTTCGCAGAAACTGGGATGAACTGAGATTCACCGCCCCACTCTTCCGGCATCACGCCGTACTGAGAGAGTTCGGTTTTAACGCGATCCATGTCTGCTTCAGGCTTATCGATTTTGTTGACTGCAACAACGACCGGTACCTGCGCCGCTTTTGCGTGCTGGATAGCTTCGATCGTCTGTGGCATCACGCCATCGTCTGCTGCAACAACCAGAACAACGATATCCGTTGCCTGAGCACCACGAGCACGCATAGAGGTAAACGCGGCGTGACCCGGGGTATCCAGGAAGGTGATCATACCGTTGTCAGTTTCAACATGGTAAGCACCGATATGCTGGGTAATGCCGCCTGCTTCGCCGGATGCCACTTTCGTAGAACGAATGTAGTCAAGCAGAGAGGTTTTACCGTGGTCAACGTGACCCATGATGGTCACAACCGGTGCGCGAGACTCTGCCGCAGCGCCAGTATCACGGTCGCTCATTACCGCTTCTTCCAGCTCGTTTTCACGACGCAGGGTAACTTTATGGCCCATCTCTTCAGCAACCAGCTGCGCTGTTTCCTGATCGATAACCTGGTTGATGGTTGCCATAGCGCCCAGTTTCATCATCGCTTTGATGACCTGAGAGCCTTTAACAGCCATTTTGTTCGCCAGATCGCCAACGGTGATGGTTTCGCCAATCACAACGTCACGGTTAACGGCTTGAGCTGGTTTCTGGAAGCCCTGCTGTAAAGATGAACCTTTACGCTTGCCACCTTTACCACCGCGACCCGCAGCACGCGCTTCTTCGCGGTCTGCTTTGGATTCAGCGTGTTTGTTGCCTTTCTTCTGAGGACGAGCAGCTTTCGTCGCAGTACGCGTACGGCTACGGTTACCTTCAACCTCACGGTCGTTTTCGTCTTCAGCCTGGCGAGCGTGCTGAGAAGTGGTGACGTGATAATCGCTCTTATCCTCTTCACCTTTCGCTTTCTCTTGCTCAGCCCAAACGCCTGCATTTTCTTCAGCCATACGACGGGCTTCTTCCGCTACACGACGCGCATCTTCTTCGAGTTTGCGACGGGCTTCTTCTTCCGCTTTGCGCTTCAGCTCCGCAGCTTCATTTTCACGGCGGGCTTTTTCTGTCTGGGCAGTTTTGGTCATTTCGTCAGTCTGTTGATTGCTCACTTTGTCTTTTTCCGCAGCGTCGCGCTTCGCTTTATCATGTGCATCGCGCTTCGCTTTTTCTGCGGCCTCACGTTCAGCTTTTAATACGGCCTCACGTTTAGCTGTTTCAACAGCCTCACGCTGAGCTTGCTCTTCCGCTTCACGCTGTGCCTGCTCTTCCGCTGCAAGGCGCTCGGCCTCTTGCGGATCACGTTTTACAAAGGTGCGTGTCTTGCGGACTTCGATTTGTACCGATTTACTTTTTCCACCGGTACCTGGAATACTCAACGTGCTACGCGTTTTGCGCTGCAACGTCAGCTTATCAGGCGTAGAACCGTGTTCACGGTTCAAGTGCGCTAACAGCGTTTGTTTTTCTTGCGCGGTTACCGAATCATCAGCCGCCTTCGGGATCCCTGCATCAGCAAATTGCTGTACCAGGCGCTCCACGGAGGTCTGAATCTCAGTAGCCAGCGATTTTACAGTTACATCAGTCATGCTGTTCCTTCCTGCTACAGTTTATTACGCTTCGTCGCCGAACCAGCAAATATTACGTGCGGCCATGATGAGTTCGCCGGCTTTCTCGTCGGTTAAACCTTCGATATCAGCCAGGTCATCAACGCCTTGTTCAGCGAGATCTTCCAGCGTACAAACACCACGGGCAGCCAGCTTGAACGCAATCGCACGATCAAGACCTTCCAGATTTAGCAGGTCGTCAGCTGGCTTGTTATCACCAAGGCTTTCTTCCTGAGCCAGTGCCAGGGTGGTCAGTGCGTTTTTAGCGCGTTCACGCAGGGCTTCAACGGTGGCTTCATCCAGGCCGTCGATTTCCAGCAGTTCTTTCATTGGCACGTAGGCCAGTTCTTCCAGCGTAGAGAAACCTTCTTCTACCAGCACAGTGGCGAAATCTTCGTCAATGTCCAGGTACTTAGTGAAGGTATCGATCGCTGCATGGGCTTCAGCCTGGTGCTTCGCCTGCAGGTCATCAACGGTCATGACGTTGAGGTCCCAGCCGCTCAGCTGTGAGGCCAGACGAACGTTTTGACCGTTACGGCCAATCGCCTGCGCCAGGTTGCCGGCTTCCACGGCGATATCCATGGTGTGCTTGTCTTCGTCAACAACGATAGAGGCAACGTCCGCAGGGGCCATGGCATTGATAACGAACTGCGCTGGGTTATCGTCCCAAAGCACGATATCAATACGCTCGCCGCCGAGTTCAGTCGATACCGCCTGAACGCGCGCGCCGCGCATACCTACGCAAGCACCTACCGGATCGATACGCTTGTCATTGGTTTTTACCGCGATTTTCGCACGGGAACCCGGATCGCGGGCCGCAGCTTTAATCTCGAGAACTTCTTCACCAATTTCTGGCACTTCAATGCGGAACAGTTCGATCAGCATTTCAGGTTTAGAACGGGTCACAAACAGCTGTGCACCACGCGCTTCTGGGCGCACGGCGTAAAGCACACCGCGGATACGGTCACCAGGGCGGAAGTTCTCACGCGGCAGCATATCTTCGCGCAGGATAACGGCTTCAGCGTTGTTACCCAAATCAAGCGCAATGTTGTCGCGGTTCACTTTTTTCACCACACCCGTGATGATTTCACCTTCGTGCGAACGGAACTGATCAACCACCATTGCGCGCTCAGCTTCACGTACTTTCTGTACGATAACCTGCTTAGCCGTTTGGGTGGTGATACGGTCGAAGGTCACAGATTCAATCTGGTCTTCAACGTATTCGCCGACATTGAAGCTTTCATCTTCGAAACGCGCCGCTTCCAGGGTGATCTCTTTCGTTGGCTGGGTCACTTCTTCAACGATGACCCAACGGCGGAAGGTATCGAAATCACCGCTCTTACGATCGATTTCTACGCGGACGTCAATTTCTTGTTCGTATTTTTTCTTGGTTGCTGTAGCCAGGGCACTTTCCAGCGCTTCGAAAATCTTTTCGCGCGGCAGTGACTTCTCATTTGAGACGGCTTCAACAACAGCCAAAATTTCTTTGTTCATCGCGGGCTTTTCACCTCAATCCAGACTGTTAAAAGTGGGGAACCAGGTTCGCCTTCTGGATATTACTCAGCGCGAACACTTCATCTTT
>Ga0209281_1000558_pt1 | contig 45216 bp, 40 predicted proteins | sample MedtruBG_FD_187514 | JGI IMG/M metagenome (GOLD analysis project Ga0209281, IMG submission 187514) | Root nodule microbial communities of legume samples collected from California, USA - Medicago truncatula BG (SPAdes) (version 2) | ecosystem: Host-associated > Plants > Roots > Nodule | place... | reverse complement strand
CTTCAGGCCTTCGGCTCTGAAGATGCCGTGACCCTCCCGGACTTTTTCTATAGCAATGATTTCACCCGTTTCGAGCTGGTCTTTGAGGACCGCACCGTCACCCGGGATGAACTTCTCGCGTCCGGCTTCCCGGTCTACGGCACCGACAGAAACGACTCCCTCAGCGGCTGGAACAACAACGACACGCTGTACGGTTATGCCGGGAATGACAGCCTCTACGGCAATGCGGGTGATGACACCCTTATCGGCGGCACCGGTGACGACAGGTTAATTGGTGGCGACGGCAGTGACGTCTACGAATTCTATGACGGCCACGGCAAGGATACTCTGAATGATGGTGCCTCCGTTTCAATCAACAAACTTGTTTTCAACGGTGCGAGTTCAAACTATGTCTCCATGGAAAAAGCAGGCAATAACCTGGTGATCCATGCTTATCGCAGTGAAGATTCCATCACTATCGAAGATTATTTCTACAGTGAAAGTAAGCGCCGCCTGGAGCTTCACTTCGACGATCAAACTGTAACAATGGAAGAACTGCCGGCATTCGTGACGGATACCCTCGCGAAAAATGATGCACTCCATGCGCAACAGTCAGAAAGCGTGGTGAACAGTGACGTGACAACGTTAAAGGCCATCATGGAATCCACCTCCCTTTCAACTGCCTCAACGGAAAGCTATAGCGATTCAACAGCCCAGGTGCATCTGTTGATCAACGCGATGGCTGCTTTTGGAGATAGCGATGAAGGCGTTGGAATGACGGGTAACGCGCTGCCTGTGGAAAATAGCTACCACAGCCTGACCCTACCACAATAAAAAAAAAGCTCCCGCCATGGCGGGAGCTTTTCTCTCTACACAAACACTTATTCTGCTTTCACGCGCTCGATATTTGCACCCAGCGCACGCAGTTTATCTTCGATACGCTCGTAGCCACGATCGATATGATAGATGCGGTCGACTACCGTCGTGCCTTCGGCAATGCAGCCTGCCAGTACCAGACTCGCAGAAGCACGCAGATCCGTTGCCATCACCTGCGCACCAGACAGCTGCTCAACGCCATGACAAATCACAGTATTGCTTTCAATCTCTGCATGCGCACCCATACGGATCAGTTCCGGTACGTGCATAAAGCGGTTTTCAAAGATGGTTTCGGTGATAAAGCCCGTGCCTTCTGCCACCAGGTTCAGCAGCGTGAACTGCGCCTGCATATCCGTTGGGAACGCAGGATGTGGCGCGGTACGGACGTTAACCGCTTTAGGACGGTTGCCGTGCATATCCAGGCTAATCCAGTCTTCACCAACTTCGATATCCGCACCTGCGTCACGCAGCTTGGCTAAAACCGCATCCAGGGTATCCGGCTGTGCATTGCGGCAGGTAATTTTGCCACCTGAAATAGCCGCAGCGACCAGGAAGGTCCCGGTTTCGATACGGTCTGGCAGAACGCGATAAACACCGCCACCCAGACGTTCTACGCCTTCAATGGTAATGCGATCGGTGCCCTGGCCGGTGATTTTCGCACCCAGCGCAACAAGGAAATTGGCGGTATCAACGATCTCAGGCTCACGCGCCGCGTTCTCGATGATGGTGGTGCCTTCTGCCAGCGTTGCCGCAGACATAATGGTCACGGTCGCGCCGACGCTCACTTTATCCATGACAATGTGCGCGCCTTTCAGGCGGCCATTCACAGACGCCTTAACGTAGCCTTCTTCAAGCTTAATCTCAGCGCCCAGTTTTTCGAGGCCAAAGATATGCAGATCCACCGGACGCGCGCCGATTGCACAGCCGCCCGGCAGAGAAACCTGACCCTGACCAAAACGCGCCACCAGCGGACCTAACGCCCAGATAGAGGCACGCATGGTTTTCACCAGATCGTAGGGTGCAGAGAAGTTATTGACGTTGCTGGCATCGATCCACACGGAACCATTGCGCTCGACCTTGGTGCCCAACTGGGTGAGCAATTTCATGGTCGTGTCGATATCTTTCAGTTTTGGAACGTTTTGAATCTCTACCGGCTCTTCCGCAAGCAGTGCGGCAAAGAGGATTGGCAGCGCGGCGTTTTTGGCGCCGGAAATTGTCACTTCGCCCTGGAGACGCGTTGGCCCCTGTACACGAAATTTATCCATGAATAATGCTCTCTTATCAATTCAACCGTGCCGCGGGCAATAACCCCCGGCTCAAAAACCGTTTAGTTTGCGATCGCGTTCCCACTCTTGCGGGGTAAACGCCTTAATCGACAGGGCATGGATGCGGTTATCCGCAATGTATTCCATCAGAGGCGCGTAAACAGCCTGTTGTTTCTTCACACGGCTCATGCCGTCGAACATCTCACCCACAGCAATAACCTGGAAGTGGCTGCCATCGCCAGAGACGTGGACGTCCTGAAGAGAGAGTGCATTCATCAGCACTGACTGGATTTCATTATTTTCCATGGGTTCTACATCATCTTTTAGTGAAAACAAGCTCAACATCTTAGAGCAAAGTGCGGCAGTCTTAAACAAGCAAAAAGCCCCGACATGTAAACAGTCGGGGCTTTCAGAATGTTACGTTGAGAATAAATTAATGCGGCAGGACGTCAGCGGGCAAATTGTACAGTTGAGCCAGAGTCAGCACATTATCACTGACTCCCGCTAACACCACGTTTTGTCCAAGATTTTTGCCACAGGCGACAAGGTGAACCAACAGCGCCACGCCTGCTGTATCCACCCGTGACACACCGCTTAAATCGATAACGGTGGCGCCGCGCATAGCCTCTTCACGTGCCTCCCACAACGGGATTAGCACGTCCTGATCCAGCTCACCGGTCAGCAGAAGTCTGTCACCTTCACGCGCCCAGCTCAGTTGCTGCGTCATTACTTTTTCTCGTCCAGCGTGATTTTCTGGCTGGAGATGGATTTTAACTGAGCCGTCAGGCCATCAATGCCTTTCGTACGCAGCAGATCGCTCCACTCGTTTTGCTTGGTCGTGATCATACTCACGCCTTCAGCGATCATGTCATACGCCTGCCAGTTGCCCGTTTGGGAATTTTTGCGCCACTGGAAGTCCAGGCGTACCGGCGGACGACCATTTGGATCGATGATGGTGACACGAATCGGCAGAATCGTGGCATCGCCCAGCGGTTGCTCAGGCGCGATCTGGTAGGTCTGACCGTGATACATCGCCAGAGCCTGGCCGTAAGCCTGTTTCAGGTATTCACGGAAGGCCGCAAAGTAGGCTTCACGCTGCGCAGGCGTAGCATCTTTGTAATAACGACCCAGCACTAACGCGCCCGCATACTTAATCTGCACATACGGCAGCAGCTCCTGATCGACTACATCACGCAGATAATCGGGATTTGAACGAATTTTCGGTTGTTCATTTTTGAGACGGTCGAACGTTTTCTTCGCCGCTTCATTCATCTGTTTGTACGGATTGCTTTGATCCGCGGCATGGGCCACGGTCAGTGGAGCAATTATCAGCATGGCAACCATAAATAATCGTTTAAACATAAATCAATTCTCCTGAGATCAATGCGTTGCGCCAGTGGCTGGCGCGGCGTCTGTGGAGCTTTCGCTCTGTGCTGGCGAAGCGTCAGATTTGGTGTCATCCCCCCCTTTACTGTTGTAAAGGAACTGACCAATCATGTCTTCCAGCACCATGGCTGACTTCGTGTCCTGAATAACGCCACCGTCTTTAAGGATAGACGTTCCCAGCTCGGGATCTTCAAAGCCGACGTTTAAAGCAAGATATTGCTCGCCAAGCAGACCGGAAGTGCGAATAGAAAGCGAACTGGTATCAGGGATATGGTTATAACGTTCTTCGATGTCCATCTCGACACGAGGCAGATAGGTTTTATCGTCCAGAGTAATGTCCGCCACACGACCAATCACCACGCCGCCGATACGCACGGGTGAACTGGCCTTCAAGCCACCGATGTTATCGAAGGTGGCAGAGATGCGGTAAGTGGGTTCAGTCCGAATAGAGGTAATGTCAGCCGCTCTCAGGCAGATAAACAGCGCGGCAAGCATTGCCAGAAGCAGAAATACACCAACCCAAATTTCACTTTTTCTCGTTTGCATGACCTTAATTCCCAAACATCAGTGCGGTGAGCACAAAATCCAGACCCAGTACGGCCAGCGACGAATGAACGACAGTGCGCGTGGTCGCGCGGCTGATCCCTTCAGAGGTCGGTATCGCGTCATAACCATTGAACAACGCAATCCATGTAACCGTAAACGCAAATACCACGCTCTTAATCAGACAGTTCACCAGATCCATACGCAGATCAACGGCATCCTGCATCGCGGACCAGAAGAACCCCGCGTCAATACCTTTCCACTGCACGCCGACCAGAGAACCGCCCCAGATACCGACAGCTACAAAGAGGATCGTCAGCAGCGGGAGTGAAATCACGCCAGCCCAGAATCGTGGGGAGATCACCCGGCGCAGGGGATCGACGGCCATCATTTCCATACTGGAAAGCTGTTCCGTCGCCCGCATCAGGCCGATTTCAGCCGTTAAGGCCGACCCCGCCCGTCCGGCAAACAGCAGCGCGGCGACGACCGGCCCGAGTTCACGCAGTAGTGAGAGTGCGACCAACATGCCCAGACTGGTTTCCGCACTGTAAGTGGTCAGTACCAGATAGCCCTGCAACCCGAGGACCATGCCGATAAACAGGCCAGACACAATCACGATGAGCATTGACAGCACGCCAACATTATAGAGTTGACGCACCAGCAACGGTGCATGTTTGCGGAATTCTGGCTTGCCAACCAACGCATTGAATAACATCAACCCGGCACGCCCGAACGTCCTGATGGTTTTTATGCCACGGTGTCCAAGAGCGGCCAACGCATTTAACAGCATGAGTGGCTTAACTCCCTATTCCCAATAAATCGTGATGATAATCAACTGCGGGATAACGGAACGGAACAGGTCCGTCCGCAATGCCGTCGAGGAACTGTCGAACCCGCGGATCGCTATTGTTTTGTAACGCCTGCGCCCCACCGTGGGCGACAATTTTTTTATCCGCCACGATATAGGCGTAATCAGCAATGCTCAGCACTTCAGGAACATCATGCGAGACGACGATACAGGTGACGCCCAGGGCGCTGTTAAGCTCGGAGATGAGCTTCACCAGCACGCCCATCGTAATAGGATCTTGTCCAACAAAGGGCTCGTCGAACATGATTAAATCGGGTTCAAGCGCAATGGCACGCGCCAGCGCCGCACGACGAGCCATACCGCCGGAAAGCTCGGAAGGCATTAACTTTGCCGCCCCGCGTAGCCCCACGGCTTCAAGTTTCATCATGACGGTGCTTTTCAGCAACTCAGGCGGCAGACGCGTATGCTCACGCAAAGGATAGGCAACGTTATCGAAAACGTTCATATCCGTGAATAATGCACCGGACTGAAACAGCATGCTCATCCGCTTACGCACGGTGTAAAGGCGCGTACGGGTCATCGCCGGAATATTTTCGCCGTCGAAAAGGATTTCACCGTTGTCCGGCGCAATTTGCCCGCCGATTAAACGCAGCAGCGTGGTTTTGCCGATCCCAGACGGCCCCATGATCGCGGTAATTTTGCCGCGTGGCACCGTCAGCGTAATATTATCAAATATCAATCGGTTGCTACGTGAGAAGCTGATGTCACGAACATCGACTAAATTCGCCGCATTGTGGCTCATCTATCCTTCCTTTCAATCGCCTACAGATTAAGCATGGCGTGTAATTCAGCCTTGAACCCAGCATTTTTACAGAATATTGCCTGCACGGGTTAGCGAAAGCTGGCATTTGTTTTACTTTTCCGGCGCATAAAGTCAAAATTAGGAATTCGTTACGTCTACAGACTGTATACCGCGCCTGAGATCGCCTCTCAGTGGACCCGCAAGTATACCTGAAGAAAGGACTTTTGATGCTTTTAGCGACAGCACTGTTAATTATTGGTTTACTTTTGGTGGTCTACAGTGCTGACCGTCTGGTGTTCGCGGCCTCTATTCTCTGTCGTTTATTCGGCATGCCGCCGTTAATCATCGGCATGACCGTTGTCAGCATCGGAACCTCGCTTCCTGAAATTATCGTCTCTGCCACCGCCTCCCTGCACGGGCAAATTGACCTTGCGATCGGTACCGCGATTGGCTCGAACATTGTTAACATTTTATTGATTCTTGGCCTTGCTGCGCTGTTGCATCCATTTCGCGTGCATTCCGATGTTCTGCGCCGCGAATTGCCGCTAATGTTAATTGTTAGTCTACTTGCCGGCTATGTGCTTTATGATGGGCAATTAACGTTTGATGACGGGCTGCTATTGCTGGCGCTGGCCGTGATTTGGCTGCTGTATATTGTCAAAATCGCCCGACTGGCTGAAAAACAGGGCAATGACAGCCTGACGCGTGAGCAGGTTGCCGAACTGCCGCGCGAAGGCACCTTACCTGTCGCATTACTGTGGCTGGGCGTGGCGCTGATTATTATGCCGATAGCGACCCGAATGGTGATGGATAATGCCACGGTTCTGGCGAACTACTTTGCCATAAGCGAATTAACGATTGGTCTCACCGTTATTGCGATTGGTACCAGCCTGCCGGAGCTGGCAACGGCCATCGCGGGGGCACGCAAAGGCGAGGATGATATCGCCATTGGCAATATCATCGGTTCGAATATTTTTAACGTCGCCATCGTATTGGGCTTACCCGCGCTGATTGCGCCAGGTGCATTCAACCCACTGGCCTTCACGCGTGATTACGGCGTGATGTTGTTGGTGAGCGTTATTTTTGCCCTGCTCTGTTGGCGGCGCAAACAGCAGATAGGTAAAGGAGCAGGCGCACTGCTTGTAGGTGGGTTTATCGTATGGATGGCGATGCTTTACTGGCTGTCGCCTCTTCTCACTGGGTAACGGAAACGCATTATGTCGCAACAAGAATTGCAGCCGGGTTTTGACTTTCAGAAAGCAGGCAAAGACGTTCTGGAGATTGAACGTGAAGGTCTGGCGCAGTTAGATCAATACATCAATCAGGACTTTACGCGGGCCTGTGAGAAAATATTCCATTGCGCCGGCAAAGTCGTGGTGATGGGAATGGGCAAGTCAGGCCATATTGGCCGTAAAATGGCCGCGACGTTTGCCAGTACCGGCACCTCTTCTTTCTTTGTGCATCCCGGTGAAGCCGCACACGGAGATTTGGGGATGGTAACGCCGCAGGACGTTGTAATTGCCCTCTCCAACTCCGGCGAATCCAATGAGATTCTTGCCCTGATTCCGGTGTTAAAACGGCTGCACGTTCCGCTTATCTGTATGACCAGCCGTCCAGAAAGCAGCATGGCGCGGGCAGCAGATGTGCATCTGTGCGTCAAAGTACCGAAAGAAGCCTGCCCGCTGGGCCTGGCCCCCACGTCCAGCACCACTGCCGCGCTGGTCATGGGCGACGCTCTCGCGGTTGCCTTACTGGAGGCGCGTGGCTTTACACCAGAGGATTTTGCGCTCTCTCACCCTGGCGGGGCGCTGGGACGCAAGCTGTTGCTTCGCGTTAACGATATTATGCACACGGGTGATGAGATCCCACACGTCAGCAAAGACGCTTCGTTGCGTGATGCGTTGCTGGAAATCACCCGCAAAAATCTCGGTATGACCGTGATATGTGATGACACGATGAAGATTGAAGGTATCTTCACCGATGGCGACCTGCGTCGTGTCTTTGATATGGGGATTGACGTCCGTTCCCTCGGTATTATTGATGTAATGACTGAAGGCGGAATCCGTGTCCGTCCCGGTACACTGGCTGTGGATGTGCTGAACCTGATGCAATCCCGCCACATCACCTCCGTCATGGTTGCCGATGGCGACCAGTTGCTGGGTGTGGTACATATGCATGATCTTCTGCGCGCAGGCGTAGTGTAATGAAGGATAAGACAATGAGTAATGCGGGTGCATCCCTTGCAACCTGTTATGGTCCGGTAAGTCACCAGATGATCTCCCAGGCCGAAAAAATTCGCCTGCTGATCCTCGATGTAGATGGCGTCCTTTCCGATGGCCTGATTTACATGGGTAACAATGGTGAAGAGCTGAAGGCGTTTAACGTCCGCGATGGCTACGGAATTCGCTGTGCCCTCACCTCCGGAATCGACGTTGCTATTATCACCGGGCGAAAGGCTAAACTGGTAGAAGATCGTTGTGAAACGCTGGGGATTACCCATCTCTATCAGGGGCAGTCCGACAAAATGGGCGCGTTTAAAGATTTGCTGGCGAAGCTGGCTATTGATCCGCAAAATGTGGCCTATATCGGAGACGATCTGATTGACTGGCCCGTGATGGCAGAAGTGGGATTAAGCGTTGCGGTGGCGGATGCCCATCCCCTGCTGATCCCGCGCGCTGACTATGTCACCCGGATTAACGGCGGTCGTGGTGCGGTGCGTGAAGTGTGCGATCTATTATTGCTGGCGCAAGGCAAGCTTGATGAAGCCAAAGGGCAATCGATATGAGTAAAACCAGACGTTGGATTACCCTTCTGCTTGTGTTGGTCGCACTGGTTTTGATTGGCGTGAATATTGCCGATAACGACGACACGCAGCCGGATGTGGTCAACAACAGTGACCCAACCTATAAGAGCGATCACAGTGATACGGTGGTTTACAGCCCTGAAGGGGCTTTAAACTATCGCCTGATTGCCCAACATGTTGAACATTTTTCCGAAGAAGGTGTGTCGTGGTTTACCCAACCGGTAATGACGACATTTGACACCAATAAAGTGCCAACGTGGTCGATCAAGTCAGATCGGGCTAAATTGACGAATGACCGTATGCTTTATCTGTATGGTCATGTCGAAGTCAATGCCCTGACCGCAGACTCCCAGTTACGCAAAATTACGACGGACAATGCTCAGATTAACCTGGTCACCCAGGATGTGACGTCGCAGGATCTGGTGACATTGTACGGTACAACATTTAATTCCAGCGGTATGAGAATGCGCGGGAACTTACGCAGCAAAAACGCCGAGCTGATTGAAAAGGTTAGAACCTCCTATGAAATTCAAAACAAACAAACTCAGCCTTAACTTTATCATCGCCAGTGCGCTGTTGGCTGCCAGTCTTCCCGCTCTTGCGGTTACCGGTGACACTGAACAGCCCATTCATATCGAATCCGACACCCAGTCGCTTGATATGCAAGGCAATGTGGTGACCTTTACGGGCAACGTCGTGATGACCCAGGGCACCATCAAAATTAATGCCGATAAGGTTGTGGTGACGCGTCCTGGCGGTGAACAGGGCAAAGAGATCATTGATGGCTACGGTAATCCTGCCACGTTCTACCAGATGCAGGATAACGGTAAGCCGGTCAAAGGCCGTGCTTCCCATATGCACTATGAGCTGGAAAAAGATCTGGTGATCCTGACCGGCAACGCGTTCCTGGAGCAGCTTGATAGCAATATCACTGGCGACAAGATCACGTATCTGGTGAAAGAACAAAAAATGCAGGCCTACAGCGAGAAAGGCCGACGCGTAACAACCGTGCTTGTACCGTCTCAGCTGCAGGATAAGAGCAAAGAGCAGGCCCCAGCACAGAAGAAGAGTAACTAATCCGTTATGGCAACATTAACTGCAAAAAATCTCGCAAAAGCCTACAAGGGCCGTCGCGTAGTAGAAGATGTCAGTCTGACCGTTAACTCTGGCGAGATTGTGGGCCTGTTAGGGCCAAACGGTGCAGGTAAAACAACCACCTTTTACATGGTCGTCGGCATTGTGTCTCGCGATGCGGGTAATATCATCATTGATGACGACGATATCAGCCTGCTGCCGCTGCATGCGCGTGCCCGTCGCGGTATTGGCTATCTGCCGCAGGAAGCCTCCATTTTCCGCCGCTTAAGCGTTTTTGATAACCTGATGGCGGTTCTGCAGATCCGTGACGATCTGACCGCAGAACAGCGTACCGATCGCGCGAATGAGTTGATGGAAGAGTTCCACATTGAACACCTGCGCGACAGCATGGGTCAGGCGCTCTCCGGGGGTGAACGTCGTCGCGTAGAAATTGCCCGCGCACTGGCGGCTAACCCTAAATTTATTTTGCTGGATGAACCCTTCGCGGGCGTTGACCCTATTTCCGTTATCGACATCAAGCGCATTATCGAGCATTTGCGCGATAGCGGCCTCGGTGTGCTGATTACTGACCATAACGTGCGTGAAACACTGGCCGTGTGTGAACGCGCTTATATCGTCAGCCAGGGCCATCTGATTGCCCATGGTACCCCGCTGGAAATTCTCGAAGATGAACATGTTAAGCGCGTGTACCTTGGGGAAGACTTCAGACTCTGATAGGGTAGAGGTTACGTCACGCTAAAGCGGAGAAAAACGCCCTGAACATGAAGCAAGGTTTGCAATTAAGGCTCAGCCAGCAGTTGGCGATGACGCCTCAGTTACAACAGGCGATTCGTCTGTTGCAACTGTCCACGTTAGAACTCCAGCAGGAACTCCAGCAGGCCCTGGACAGCAATCCGTTGCTGGAGCAAACCGATCTTCATGACGAAGTAGAAACCCAGGAAAAGCAAGACACCGAAACGCTCGATACGGCAGATGCCCTTGAGCAACATGAGATGCCGGACGAACTGCCGCTGGATGCAAGCTGGGATGAAATTTACACCGCTGGCACCCCCTCAGGCACGCGCGCCGACTATCAGGATGACGAGCTGCCGGTTTATCAGGGCGAAACCACCCAGTCTTTACAGGATTACCTGATGTGGCAGGTGGGGCTGACGCCGTTTACCGAAACCGATCGTGCGATTGCAACGTCCATTGTCGATGCCGTCGATGACACGGGCTATTTGACCGTCACCCTCGACGAAATACTGGAAAGTATTGGCAATAGCGACATCGAGATGGAAGAGATCGAGGCGGTGCTTAAGCGCGTCCAGCGCTTTGATCCCATCGGCGTTGCCGCCAAAGATCTGCGCGATTGCTTGCTCATTCAGCTTTCTCAGTTTACGAAAGAGACGCCCCGGATTAACGAAGCGCGGCTTATCATCAGCGAACACCTGGATCTGCTGGCGAACCATGACTTCCGCTCTCTGATGCGCGTCACGCGGTTAAAAGAAGAGGTGCTGAAGGAAGCGGTGGATCTGATTCAGTCGCTTGATCCCCGCCCCGGCCAGTCAATCCAGACCGGTGAACCGGAATACGTGATTCCGGATGTGCTGGTGCGAAAACATAACGGTCACTGGACCGTAGAATTAAACTCCGACAGCATCCCCCGTCTGCAAATCAATCAGCAATATGCCTCCATGTGCACCAGCGTGCGCAACGACTCCGATAATCAATATATTCGCAGCAACCTTCAGGAAGCGCGATGGTTGATCAAAAGTCTGGAGAGCCGAAATGATACGCTGCTCCGCGTCAGCCGCTGTATTGTTGAACAGCAGCAGGCGTTCTTTGAGCAGGGCGAAGAGTTTATGAAACCGATGGTGCTGGCGGACATCGCTCAGGCCGTCGAGATGCATGAATCGACTATTTCCCGCGTGACCACGCAGAAGTATCTGCACAGTCCACGCGGTATTTTTGAGCTTAAGTATTTCTTCTCCAGCCACGTGAATACCGAAGGCGGTGGCGAAGCCTCGTCTACGGCCATTCGCGCACTGGTGAAGAAGTTGATCGCCGCGGAAAACCCCGCGAAGCCACTGAGTGACAGTAAGTTAACCACCATGCTGTCCGATCAGGGTATCATGGTGGCACGCCGTACTGTTGCAAAGTATCGAGAGTCTTTATCCATTCCGCCGTCAAACCAGCGTAAACAACTGGTCTGACTCAACCGATAAGGAAGACACTATGCAGCTCAACATCACTGGACAAAACGTCGAAATCACTGAGGCTTTACGCGACTTTTTAAATACGAAGTTTGCGAAACTTGAGCAGTATTTCGAAAGAATTAATCAGGTCTACATTGTGTTGAAAGTGGAGAAAGTGACTCACATCTCGGATGCAACCCTCCATGTTAATGGGGGCGAACTTCATGCCAGTGCGGAAGGGCAAGACATGTACGCGGCTATCGACGGCTTGATTGACAAGCTTGCGCGACAGCTTAATAAACATAAAGATAAACTGAAACAACACTAATTGTCCGGGCAGTTAACGGGTGCAGGACGGCCTGTTGTTAAGCACAACAGGCCTTTGTACAGTTAGCGCTTAGGTGAAATTATGATGAACAACGATTCCGCTCTTCAATTGAGCAATGTCCTGAACCAGGAATGTACCCGCAGTGCCGTTCACTGCCAGAGTAAAAAACGTGCGCTGGAAATTATCAGCGAACTGGCGGCTAAACAGTTAGGTCTGCCGCCACAGGTGGTTTTTGAAGCCATCCTGACGCGTGAAAAAATGGGCAGTACCGGGATCGGTAACGGTATCGCCATTCCACACGGTAAGCTGGAAGAAGACACCCTGCGAGCCGTGGGCGTGTTCGTGCAGCTGGAAACACCGATTGCGTTTGATGCCATCGACAACCAGCCTGTCGATCTGCTCTTTGCTCTGCTGGTGCCAGCCGATCAGACAAAAACGCATTTGCATACGCTCTCCCTGGTGGCAAAGCGTCTGGCGGATAAAACCATCTGTCGACGCCTGCGCGCCGCCCAGAGCGATGAGGAGCTGTATCACATCATCACGGAAACAGAAGGCAATCAGGATGATGCGTAATCAGGAGATGGCCTTCCTATCTGTTGTCCTGAGGAGAAACGGAACATGGTGCTGATGATCGTCAGCGGTCGTTCTGGGTCGGGGAAATCCGTGGCCCTGCGTGCGCTGGAAGATATGGGATTTTACTGCGTGGATAACCTGCCGGTTGTCCTGTTGCCCGATCTGGCCCGGACGCTGGCGGACAGACAAATCTCTGCTGCCGTCAGTATCGATGTGCGTAATATGCCGGAATCCCCTGAAATCTTTGAACAGGCAATGAGCAGCCTGCCCGAGAACTTCTCGCCGCAGTTGCTGTTCCTGGACGCAGACCGTAATACGCTGATTCGCCGTTACAGCGATACCCGTCGTTTGCATCCCCTTTCCAGTAAAAACCTGTCGCTGGAGAGCGCCATTGACGAAGAGAGCGATCTGCTTGAACCTTTGCGTTCCCGCGCCGATCTGATCGTCGATACCTCGGAAATGTCCGTCCACGAACTGGCGGAGATGCTGCGTACGCGCCTGCTGGGCAAACGTGAGCGCGAGCTGACCATGGTGTTCGAATCCTTCGGGTTCAAACACGGCATCCCTATCGATGCCGATTACGTTTTCGACGTTCGTTTCCTGCCAAACCCGCACTGGGATCCGAAACTGCGTCCAATGACCGGTCTGGACAAGCCCGTGGCTGCGTTCCTCGACAGGCACACAGAAGTACACAATTTTATTTACCAGACGCGTAGCTACCTTGAGCTATGGTTACCTATGCTCGAGACAAACAATCGCAGCTATCTGACCGTCGCTATCGGCTGTACTGGCGGTAAACATCGCTCGGTATATATTGCCGAACAGCTGGCCGATTACTTCCGTTCACGCGGCAAGAACGTTCAGTCACGTCATCGCACGCTGGAAAAACGTAAAACATGACCGTAAAACACACCGTTGAGATCACCAACAAGCTGGGCATGCATGCACGCCCGGCAATGAAGCTGTTTGAACTAATGCAGGGGTTTGATGCAGAAGTGCTGCTGCGCAACGATGAAGGCACCGAAGCAGAAGCCAACAGCGTCATTGCGCTGTTGATGCTTGATTCTGCTAAGGGCCGTCAGATAGAAGTGGAGGCCACCGGCCCCCAGGAAGAAGAGGCGCTGGCTGCCGTGGTGGCGCTTTTCAATGCCGGGTTTGATGAGGACTAGGTCCTACATCAGCTGATTGCTCGCCATAAAGCTTTCGCCACCCAGCTGTCGCATCTGCCGCAGGATCCATGCCTGACGGCTGCGAACATAGCCTGACGGCGCATTGGCTTTGAAACGAATAGGATTGGGCAACACCGCGGCTAGTAAAGCGGCTTCTGACATCGTCAGTCGGCTGGCGGGTTTATTGAAGTACCGCTGAGCCGCCGCTTCCACTCCAAACACCCCATCACCAAATTCCGCGATATTTAAATACATCGTCAGAATGCGTTTCTTGCTCCAGACGGTCTCGATACCCACCGTCAGGCCAGCTTCCAGCCCTTTACGCACCCAGCTACGTCCATCCCATAAAAACAGGTTCTTCGCCGTTTGCTGTGAAAGCGTCGACGCCCCGCGCACCCGCGTTTCATTTCGCTCATTATGCGCCAGCGCTTTCTCAATCGCCGCAACGTCAAAGCCCCAGTGCTCCGGGAATTTTTGGTCTTCTGCGGCGATCGCTGCCAGCCCCATCCACGGGGAGATCTCATCCATACTCACCCAGTCAGAGTGCGCCACGTAGCTGAAATTGCCGGTCAGCCACTCACCAAGCTGACGTTCAACCATCACCGCTGAAAACGGCACAGGCAGCACGCTAAAGAGGGCAATACCGCCGCCCCACAGGACGGCGAAAAACAGCACCAGACGAAGCAAGATACGCTTTACCCAGGCGAGCGGAGAACGTCGTTTGCTCACTGGGCGAGTACCAGCACGCGTTCAACCAGCTTATCAATGCCGGTAGCGGCTTCCGCGATATCCTGTGCCAGCATATAGGCCGGTGTGGTAACGATTTTATTGTCCTCATCCACCACGATATCGTCGACCGGACAAGGCACGTGTTCGCCCCCCATCTCCTCAATCAGCTCTGCTGTATCGATATCCGTGCCGATGGTCAGGCGCAGCGGAAAATCAAAAATCTTCGGCAGCATGGCGGGGGCAATACACATAAAGCCGAGTGGTTTTCCGGCTTCATGAAGCTTAAGGGCAAGATTTTTTAAAGCGCTGTCGACCTGGCAGTCGCTGCCTGAGCGGGCAAAGGTACTGAGATTTTTGGCGGCACCAAAACCACCAGGCACGATCAGCGCATCCAGCTCTTCCGCTACCGCCTGAGACAAGGGCTGCACCTTCCCACGCGTAATGCGTGCGGCTTCGACCAGCACGTTGCGGGTTTCCGCCATCGGCTCACCCGTCAGATGGTTGATCACATCAGACTGGCTTTTATCCGGCGCAAAGCAAACGGCTTCAGCGCCCTGTCGGGCTAACGCGAGCAGCGTCAGGACTGATTCGTGTATTTCTGCACCGTCGTAAACGCCGCATCCGCTGAGTACTACACCCACCTTTTTCATTCTGTCGCTCCTTCATTACACCCGACTGCTACCTATTAATCCTTCTGATTAAAAGGGTATGCTTCACACATTTCACTGATTCATGTAACAAATCATTTAAGATTTGCTATCTTATCTGCGTGCGGCCCTCATTTTAAGGCTGTGTCATCATGCGAAAACAACACAAAAAATCAGGCACAGCTACGATTTCCCTGGTGTTGGCGCAGTATTCGCGCACCCCGGTTTATCCGGGGTCATTTTTTTCTGGCTGCCACCCACGCCTTCAGAACAGCAACATCGTTCTGCCACTCCTGTTTCATCTCTTCAACCCATTCACCAACGTTATCTGACCACGCAGGTAGATCAGGCGATTGAATCTGCTGGCCCAGTTGCTGGAGATGACGCAGGCCAATCGAACCGGCAGCACCTTTAATTTTATGCCCCTCTTCAACAATCCCTTTCTGGTCGCGAGCTGTCAGGTTAGATTCCAGTACGCTCAAGTACCCCGGCATCATTTTTTCAAACACGGCCAGACCATCGGTAATCAATTTCGGTCCCACTAAATCGATGTACTGCTCAAGCATAGCGGTATCCAGAATCGACTGTGCTTTTTCGCTTTCTGCTGGCGTCATAGTGCTTTCCTCATCGTCAGTTGTATCCCAGAACTTCTTGATCATGGCGGTCAGGGCAGGCACCGCCAGCGGCTTGCTGAGCACATCGTCCATGCCCGCGTCGAGGTACTCTTTTTTATCCTTCAGAACGTTTGCCGTGAGCGCCACCAGCGGCGGCAGTTCGTCGGCGCTGTAGAGCCGTGTCAGCTCCCGCGAGATGTCCAGCCCGGTCATGTCCGGTAGCTGAATATCCAGCAGCACAAGGTCGTATTCATTCGGCTTAAACATCTCAAGCGCGGCTTTTCCGGTCATCGCCACATCCACGCTATTGCCCAGTTTTTCCAGCACCGAGCGGGCCACGATCACGTTCAGCTCAATGTCTTCCACCAGAAGGACATGCAATGCAGGCAGCGGCATATCGTCATGTTCAAAGGTGTCCTCCACCTCTTCTGCCACCGCAGGCGCATGCACCGTCAACGTAAAGATCGATCCTCTGCCCTGCTGGCTGTCCACGGTAATATCACCGCCCATACTTTTCGCCAGACGGCGCGAGACCGCCAGACCAATACCCGTCCCCGTGGCCGGTTTGCCGCCGTTACTGTCTTTCACCTGGTAATACATGGCAAAGATTTTATCCTGCTCTTCCTGCGGGATACCAATGCCGGAATCTTCGACCTCAAAGTGCAGAATATCGCCTTCGTCGTAACGAATGCGCACCACCACCTGGCCATCCTGGGTAAATTTAACGGCGTTACTGATGAGATTCCACAGGATCTGACGCAGCCGCGTTCCGTCGGTAATGACTTTATGCGGCAGCGGCAAGGTTGGCTCCATGACGAAACGGAGCCCCTTCTGCTGCGCCTGCAGGCCGGAGAGGTTCTCCAGGTCGGCCAGGAAGCCCGTGAAGTCCACCGGCTGGTTATCCAGCTGGACTTTACGACGCTCCATTTTATCCATATCGATAATATCGTTGAAGATATTGCCCAGCGTGACCGCCGAGACGTGGATTGTTTTAAGGTATTTTTCCTGCTCGTGCGTTAAATCGGTATCCAGCAAAATGCGGCTAAGGCCAACAATGCCGTTTAGCGGCGTACGCAGCTCATGGCTAATGGTGGAGATAAAGGTGGTTTTATCGCGGCTGGCGCGCTCCAGAGCATCCTGATAGCGTTTACGTTCCGTGATATCACGACCAAATCCCATCAGACCGTGGCGTTTCCCCACGCGGTCGTAATACGGCACTTTGCGGATTTCAAAACAGGCTTTTCGCCCGTCCGGGTAGTCCAGCCACTGTTCGTAGGTCAGCGAGACGTTATGGCGGAAGACTTTTTCATCCGTCTCCATGACCTTCGCGGCGGCTTCTGCGGAGTAAACCTGCTGTGGTTTCAGGTTCACCAGCTGTTTTTCGCTTTTGCCGGTTAACAGCTCCATAGCCCGGTTGCAGCCCGAAAACTCTTTGTCTTCATTACGGTAGAAAACCAGGTCGGGCGAGGCGTCCAGAAAAGAGCGCAGGAACGAGGACTGTTGTTCAAGCTGAATCTGCGTGACCTCACGCTCTTTCATCTCAATTTTCAGCTGCTCCAGCGTGGCCTGACGTTCGGCCTCGGCCTTTTCACGATCCGAAATCTCCTGATTCAACTGGGCGATGTTGTCCTTCAACTGCACATTGAGCTTGAGATCGCGCTCGCGCATCTCCTCGAGCTTTTCTACCAGGCGGGATAAACGCTGACGCGACTCCTCCAGCTGTTCTACCACCACCGACAGAAAATAGACTGCCCACGGGGTAATCAACAGACCAAAAAAGATCGAGCGTATCACGTCGATGCTTTCAACCTGCCCATGCAACACCATGGTCACGGCCATTTGCACGACAATCGCCAGTACCACCAGCGCCAGCGCCAGCAGCAGGGAGAAACGGACCAGGCCGAGCTTCATCATCAGATCGACATAGTACTGCGCCAGCATTCGAATTTGCTTCATAGGGGATCCCTTCACGACTTCATCGCTCAATAATACTCAAAATCAGGGGAAGGCGTTGAAGCTTATGTGAAAAAGTGCGGCGTTAAACAGGAGATTAACCTCACTCCCGGGTCGGGAGTGAGGAAGAGAGCGATCAGGAGCGTTTCAAAAGCAGCCAGAGGCTGATCAGGAAGAACGAGGCGCTTGGCAACAACGCACCGATAACAGGCGGTATGCCATACACCAGCGTTAATGGGCCAAAGATCTGGTCAAGAACGTAGAACACAAAACCAAAGCTGATGCCGGTTACTACACGCACTCCCATCGGCACACTGCGCAGAGGACCGAAGATGAATGACAGGGCCATCAGCATCATCACCGCCACCGACAGCGGCTGGAAGATTTTGCTCCACATATTGAGCTGATAACGCCCGGCGTCCTGCCCGCTCGCTTTCAGATATTTCACGTAATTGTGCAGGCCGCTGATCGACAGCGCATCAGGATCGAGCGCCACAACACCCAGTTTGTCCGGCGTCAGGTTGGTTTTCCATGTCCCTGATACCGTTTGTGAACCGGTAATTTGCTTGGGATCTTTCAGGTCTGACTCGTCTACCTGCGACAGTCGCCACTGCTTTTTATCCGCATCAAATTTGGCCGTTGCGGCATAGCGTACTGACTGAAGTCGACGATCGTCGTTGAAGGCATAAATACTGACCCCACCCAACTCATCGTCACCCTTCACGCGTTCGATGTAGACAAAGTTATTTCCGTCTTTCGCCCACAAGCCCTGTTGCGTGGACAACAAAGAGCCACCATACATCGCCTGAGCACGGTAGTTACGCGCCATTTGCTCACCCTGCGGCGCAACCCATTCGCCAATCGCCATGGTAAGCAGAACCAGCGGAATAGCCGTTTTCATGACTGACAGCGCAACCTGCAAACGTGTAAAGCCAGACGCCTGCATCACCACCAGCTCACTACGCTGCGCCAGCATACCCAGCCCCAGCAATGCCCCCAGCAGGGCCGCCATCGGGAAGAAGATCTGAATATCTTTCGGTGCGCTGAGCAGGGTATACATCCCTGCGCCCATTGCGTCGTAGCTGCCCTGCCCGGCTTTTTTAAGCTGATCAACAAACTTAATGATGCCGGAGAGCGACACCAGCATGAACAACGTCATCATGATGGTGGTGAAAATTGTTTTACCTATGTAGCGGTCAAGAACGCCAAACGCTTGCATTAGATGGCTCCTTTGCGCGTAAATCGGGCACGCAGACGGCGCATTGCCACGGTGTCCCACAGATTTAATACCAGCGCGAGCAGCAGATACAAGCCGTTGACCGCCCAGGTCCAAATCATCGGATCAATTTTCCCTTTGCCCCCGTTAGATTTGATAGAGGTTTGCAACAGGAAGTAGATGAGATACAGCAGCATGGCAGGCAACATCGACAGTACACGTCCCTGGCGCGGGTTAACCACGCTTAGCGGAACAACCATCAGCGCCATCATAAAGACGGTAAACACCAGCGTCAGACGCCAGTGCAGCTCTGCACGCGCCCGGTTAGTATTGGTATTCATCAGGGTCTTCATGTCCATCTGCTCGGTGTCATTTGCATCGAGCGCAACGGTCTGATGACCCACTATGGCCTGATAGTTCTGGAAATCGGTAATGCGGAAATCACGCAGCAGTGCCGTGCCTTCAAAGCGCGTCCCTTTATTCAGGGTCACCACCTGAGAGCCGTCTTTACGCTGCGCCAGTTGTCCCGAGTCGGCCACCACCACTGACGGGCGGGCGTTGCCTTTCGGGCGAATCTGCGCAAGGAACACATCATTGAAGCGGCTGCCGTCCACGCTCTCGATAAAGAGCACGGAACTGCCGTCGGTGGCCTGCTGGAACTGGCCTTGAGCCAGCGCCGCCATACCCGGGTTCGCTTTTGCTTCGGCCAACACCTCATCCTGATGTCGCGAGGACCATGGCCCTGCCCACATCACGTTCACGGCTGCGACAATGCCTGTAAACAACGCCAGCACCATAGCCGCTTTCACCAGTACGGCTTTGCTTAAGCCGCAGGCGTGCATCACCGTGATTTCACTTTCGGTGTAGAGTTTCCCCAGCGTCATGAGCAAACCAAGGAAAAGACTCAGCGGCAAAATCAGCTGCGCCATTTCCGGTACGCCTAATCCCAGCAGGGAAAGCACCAGATTTGTTGGGATTTCACCGTCGACAGCCGCACCGAGGATCCTGACCAGCTTCTGACAGAAAAAGATCAGAAGCAGGATGAAAAGGATGGCCAGCTGGCTCTTCAGCGTTTCCCGCACCAGATATCTTATGATTATCACTTTAAATACGCCCGTAAAAACCCGTCTCTTTGCAGGAATTTCGCTTGTTTCATGGCTTAAACGTCATTTATTCTCTTGAGTCGTCGAAATCATCGCTAAGATTAAAAAATCCGGCGGATTCGTGCTTCAGGATATATTTGACGTGTCGAAACCGTAGTAACGTAAGATTAACACGAAGTCACCACAACAGCGGACTTGAGTTACGAAAGGTTTCAATTCTATCCGTAGCAGCCGTCGTTGTCTTTAAGATTCAGGAGCGTAGTGCATGGAGTTCAGTGTAAAAAGCGGTAGCCCGGAGAAACAGCGGAGTGCCTGTATCGTTGTGGGCGTCTTTGAACCACGCCGACTCTCCCCGATCGCCGAACAACTCGATAAAATTAGCGACGGCTATATCAGCGCATTGCTGCGCCGTGGCGAACTGGAAGGCAAACCTGGGCAGACGTTGTTACTGCACCACGTGCCGAACGTCCTGTCCGAACGCATTCTGCTGATTGGTTGCGGCAAAGAGCGCGAGCTGGACGAGCGTCAATATAAGCAGGTGATTCAGAAGACCATTAACACGCTGAATGATACCGGCTCGATGGAAGCCGTCTGCTTCCTGACCGAACTGCACGTTAAAGGCCGTAACACCTACTGGAAAGTGCGTCAGGCGGTAGAAACCGCAAAAGAGAGCCTCTACAGCTTTGATCAATTGAAGACGACCAAAAGCGAGCCGCGCCGCCCGCTGCGCAAAATGGTCTTCAATGTGCCAACGCGTCGCGAGCTGACCAGCGGCGAGCGCGCTATCCAGCACGGTCTGGCGATTGCTGCGGGCATCAAAGCCGCAAAAGATCTCGGTAATATGCCGCCAAACATCTGTAACGCAGGTTACCTGGCGTCTCAGGCGCGTCAGTTAGCGGACACTTACAGCAAGAACGTCGTGACCCGCGTCATTGGCGAACAGCAGATGAAAGAGCTGGGAATGCACTCATACCTGGCCGTCGGCAATGGTTCGCAAAATGAATCGCTGATGTCGGTGATTGAGTACAAAGGCAACCCATCGGAAGATGCGCGCCCTGTCGTGCTGGTCGGTAAAGGTCTCACGTTTGACTCCGGCGGTATTTCAATCAAGCCGGCCGAAGGCATGGATGAGATGAAATACGACATGTGCGGTGCGGCTGCGGTATACGGCGTGATGCGTATGGTGGCGGAGCTGCAGTTGCCGATCAATGTGATTGGCGTACTGGCAGGCTGTGAAAACATGCCTGGCGGCCGCGCGTATCGCCCGGGTGACGTCCTGACCACCATGTCTGGTCAGACCGTTGAAGTGCTGAATACCGATGCGGAAGGCCGTCTGGTCCTGTGCGACGTATTGACCTATGTGGAGCGCTTTGAACCGGAAGCCGTTATCGACGTTGCGACGTTGACCGGCGCATGCGTTATCGCCTTAGGCCATCACATCACCGGCCTGATGTCGAACCACAACCCGCTGGCGCACGAGCTGATTGGCGCGTCGGAACAGGCGGGCGACCGCGCATGGCGTCTGCCGCTGGGCGATGAGTATCAGGAGCAGTTAGAGTCCAACTTTGCCGATATGGCGAACATTGGTGGCCGCCCTGGTGGTGCTATCACCGCAGGTTGCTTCCTGGCGCGCTTTACCCGCAAATACAACTGGGCACACCTGGACATCGCCGGAACGGCATGGCGCTCTGGCAAAGCCAAAGGCGCAACCGGCCGTCCTGTCGCACTTCTGTCGCAGTTCCTGCTCAATCGCGCCGGGTTTAATGGCGACGAGTGAGGTAAAATGCCGGGTGGCGGCCTCGCCTTACCCGGCCTTGAACGTCACTCAACCCCAGGCCGGGTAGCGTCACGCCACCCGGCTTTGCATTTGAATCCAAAACAAGAAGCCCCATATTATGAGAAACGCAACGTTCTATCTTCTGGACAACGACACACAACAGGATGGCTTAAGCGCCGTTGAACAACTGGTGTGTGAAATTGCCGCAGAACGTTGGCGCAACGGGAAACGCGTCCTGATTGCCTGCGAAGATGAACAGCAGGCGAACCGTCTGGACGAAGCGCTGTGGGCAAGGCCGCCTGAAAGTTTTGTTCCGCATAATTTATCGGGAGAAGGGCCACGCGGCGGTGCGCCGGTGGAGATTGCCTGGCCACAAAAGCGCAACAGCAGCGCGCGCGATATTCTGATCAGCCTGCGCATCGACTTTGCAGATTTTGCCACCGCTTTCACAGAAGTGGTAGACTTTGTCCCTTACGAAGATTCTCTGAAACAACTGGCGCGCGAACGCTATAAAGCGTACCGCCTGGCTGGTTTTAACCTGAATACGGCAACCTGGAAATAATGGAAAAGACATATAACCCACGAGATATCGAACAGCCGCTTTACGAGCACTGGGAAGAGCAGGGCTATTTCAAGCCTAACGGCGACGAAAGCAAAGAGTCCTTCTGCATCATGATCCCGCCGCCGAATGTCACCGGCAGTTTGCATATGGGTCATGCTTTCCAGCAGACCATCATGGATACCATGATCCGCTATCAGCGCATGCAGGGTAAAAACACCCTCTGGCAGGCTGGTACAGACCACGCGGGCATTGCGACCCAGATGGTGGTTGAGCGTAAGATTGCCGCTGAAGAAGGTAAAACCCGCCACGACTACGGTCGCGACGCGTTCATCGACAAAATCTGGCAGTGGAAAGCAGAATCTGGCGGCACTATCACCCGTCAGATGCGCCGTCTGGGCAACTCCGTGGACTGGGAGCGCGAGCGCTTCACCATGGATGAAGGTCTTTCCAACGCCGTGAAAGAAGTGTTTGTCCGTCTGTACAAAGAAGATCTGATTTACCGTGGCAAGCGCCTGGTCAACTGGGATCCGAAACTGCGCACCGCCATCTCCGATCTGGAAGTGGAAAACCGCGAGTCGAAAGGCTCCATGTGGCATATCCGCTATCCGCTGGCTGACGGTGCGAAAACCGCAGACGGTAAAGATTATCTGGTGGTAGCGACCACCCGTCCGGAAACCCTGCTGGGCGATACTGGCGTGGCCGTGAACCCGGAAGATCCACGTTATAAAGATTTGATTGGCAAATTCGTCGTCCTGCCGCTGGTGAATCGTCGTATCCCAATTCTGGGCGATGAACACGCCGACATGGAAAAAGGCACCGGCTGTGTGAAAATCACGCCTGCGCACGATTTCAATGACTACGAAGTGGGCCGTCGTCACGCCCTGCCAATGATCAACATTCTGACCTTTGACGGTGATATCCGTGAAAGCGCTGAAGTGTATGACACCAAAGGTAACGAATCTGACGTCTACTCCAGTGAGATCCCGGCTGAGTTCCAGAAGCTGGAGCGTTTTGCTGCGCGTAAAGCGGTCGTTGCCGCTATTGACGCCCTGGGCCTGCTGGAAGAGATCAAACCACACGATCTGACCGTGCCCTACGGCGACCGCGGCGGCGTAGTCATCGAGCCAATGCTGACCGACCAGTGGTACGTGCGTGCCGACGTGCTGGCAAAACCGGCGGTTGAAGCAGTAGAGAACGGTGATATTCAGTTCGTACCAAAACAGTACGAAAATATGTACTTCTCCTGGATGCGTGATATTCAGGACTGGTGTATCTCCCGTCAGCTGTGGTGGGGTCACCGTATCCCGGCCTGGTACGACAACGAAGGCAACGTCTACGTTGGCCGTACGGAAGACGAAGTGCGTCAGGAAAACAACCTGGGGGCAGACGTTGCCCTGCGTCAGGACGAAGACGTTCTGGATACCTGGTTCTCCTCCGCGCTGTGGACCTTCTCTACCCTCGGCTGGCCGGAGAACACCGACGCGCTGCGTCAGTTCCACCCAACCAGCGTGATGGTGTCCGGCTTCGACATCATCTTCTTCTGGATTGCCCGCATGATCATGATGACCATGCACTTCATCAAAGATGAAGACGGCAAGCCGCAGGTCCCGTTCCATACCGTCTACATGACCGGTCTGATTCGTGATGACGAAGGCCAGAAGATGTCTAAATCCAAGGGTAACGTTATTGACCCACTGGATATGGTTGATGGTATTTCGCTGGAAGATTTGCTGGAAAAACGTACCGGCAACATGATGCAGCCGCAGCTGGCTGAAAAAATTCGTAAACGTACCGAGAAGCAGTTCCCGGACGGCATTGAGCCTCACGGCACCGACGCCCTGCGTTTCACCCTGGCGGCGCTGGCCTCAACCGGTCGTGACATCAACTGGGACATGAAACGTCTGGAAGGTTACCGTAACTTCTGTAACAAGCTGTGGAACGCCAGCCGCTTCGTGCTGATGAACACAGAAGATCAGGATTGCGGTTTCAACGGCGGCGACATGACGCTCTCACTGGCAGACCGCTGGATCCTGGCGGAATTCAACCAGACGATCAAAGCGTATCGTGAAGCGCTGGACACCTACCGCTTCGATATCGCCGCGGGCATTCTGTATGAGTTCACCTGGAACCAGTTCTGTGACTGGTATCTGGAGCTGACCAAACCGGTGATGAACGGCGGTTCTGAAGCGGAACTGCGCGGTACGCGCAACACGCTCATCACCGTTCTGGAAGGTCTGCTGCGTCTTGCGCATCCGATCATTCCGTTTATCACTGAAACGATCTGGCAGCGTGTGAAGGTGATCAAAGGTATTACTGCCGATACCATCATGCTGCAGCCGTTCCCGGAATTCGACGCCGCTCAGGTTGACGAAGCTGCCGCCTCCGACACCGAATGGCTGAAGCAAGCCATCGTTGCGGTACGTAACGTTCGTGCTGAAATGAACCTTTCACCGGGCAAACCGCTGGCGCTGTTGCTGCGCGGTTGCAGTGATGACGCAGTTCGTCGTGTGAACGAGAACCGTACCTTCCTGCAAACGATGGCTCGTCTGGAAAGCATCACCGTGTTGCCGGCAAATGATAAAGGCCCGGTTTCCGTGACCAAAATCATCGACGGCGCAGAGCTGCTGATCCCGATGGCAGGTCTCATCGACAAAGACGCTGAGCTGGCTCGTCTGGCGAAAGAAGTGTCTAAAGTCGACATCGAAATTGGTAAGATCGAAAGCAAGCTGGCAAACGAAGGTTTTGTTGCCCGCGCGCCAGAAGCGGTCATCGCGAAAGAGCGTGAACGTCTGGTGGCATTCGCCGATGCGAAAGCCAAGCTTATCGAGCAGCAAGCGGTTATTGCCGCCCTGTAAGATTATAGAAACGCCGGAGACTCTCTCCGGCGTTTTCTTTTACAATGCATTTTTTATTCGCGCTAGCTTCCCATCCGGCATGGTTATCCAATAATACTCACTACTGCTGAAAGCAAACCTTTCGTAAGACCCAGCGTCATATTCCACATTCATGAACATATTTTTTTCTATACAATGTTTATCCGTTTCTTTTTTTAGGGGGAAACAATACAGATCGCTATCGCCGGATGTCTTAACATCGGTAAATCCACTGCCAATATCCCAAAAAGTAATTCTGTATGAGTAACTTAAGGGTATTCCGTATTTTTTCTTCAATTCTTCTTTATGATCCAGATACCAATGAATCCTTCCCCACTCGGTTAATGGGAAATGATTTACCACGATACCATATATCTCAAATCGTCTGTCCTGACTGACAAACTGCTCTGATATCATTACAGGCTCATACGCAATCTGGCTCCCAGCCCAAAAGACAGTGACGGGTCTTTGAGTCCAGAGCAGATAACCAATAATCAGTAACACCAGACTACCGATAAATACTTTACGCTTTTGAAAGTCTTTTCTCATACGCCACCCTTAATATGCACATGGGCGTTAAAATTAGTCATAAAAGGTGAGTAATCCCTCCCATGACATGGCATAGCGCTGAAAATCTAGCTGAGATCACCGTACTGCATATCATCAATATAATAATTATCAAAGCGGTGAAATGTGGAAAAGATTTCTACAGGTAATGACATTGATAAAAGCATATCCATATTCATCACTCATCATCCTCATAAATAATAAAATCATGCTTTCCCGGCAGGTTGAATATATGAGAAAAGCAATAAATAAACTCAGAGCAAACCGACATTAACACAACGCCACTGATGAAAATTTCTCCCGGACGGTATGCCGGGTCTTGCATCATTGAATAGAGGGTGGTATCAAATATTACTATGATGAATTAATTTATTAATTGAGTAACAAAATGAATCCCACGGTTTTCCCTCCTGCGTTGCGTCCAATTACTGCCAGCGACAACCCAGCCATTGCCGCGGTTATCCGCGAAGTATCCGCCGAATATGGCCTGACCGCCGATAAAGGCTATACCGTTGCCGATCCGAATCTGGATGAGCTGTTCCAGCTTTACAGCCAGCCGGGCCATGCCTACTGGATTATTGAGCAGGACGGCAAGGTCGTAGGCGGAGGCGGCATTGCACCGCTCAGCTGCAGTGAACCGGATATTTGTGAACTGCAAAAAATGTACTTCCTGCCCACCATTCGTGGACAAGGCCTGGCGAAAAAGCTGGCGCTTCTCGCACTTGATCATGCCCGTCAGAACGGCTTTAAACGTTGCTATCTGGAAACCACCGCGTTTCTGAAAGAAGCGATTGGCCTGTATGAACATCTGGGTTTTGAGCACATCTCCGAGCCTCTGGGCTGTACCGGCCACACTGACTGCGAAGTGCGGATGCTGAAAACTCTGTAAATGACCTTCCTGCCCCCTTCTGTTAAGCGGCTCTAAACTGAATGCTCTACACTCTCAGTTCACACCATAACGGGGGAAAGACGATGTCAAAGATAAAAAGCTACGCCGCACCGCAGGCGGGTGCAGAACTTGAACTGTACGAATACGATGCGGGCGAGCTGAAGGCAGAAGACGTCGAGGTACAGGTCGACTACTGCGGTATTTGCCATTCTGATTTGTCGATGATCGACAATGAATGGGGCTTCTCTCAGTATCCTTTAGTCGCCGGACACGAAGTTATTGGTCGCGTTGTGGCACTGGGTACCGCGGCACAGGACAAAGGGCTGAAAGTCGGTCAGCGCGTGGGCATTGGCTGGACAGCGCGTAGCTGTGGTCACTGCGATGCCTGTATCAGCGGCAACCAGATCAACTGTCTCGAAGGTGCGACGCCCACCATCATGAACAAAGGCGGATTCGCCGATAAGCTGCGTGCCGACTGGCAGTGGGTGATTCCGTTACCTGAAAGCATTGATATTGAATCAGCGGGCCCGCTACTGTGCGGAGGCATTACCGTCTTCAAACCTCTGCTCATGCATCATGTCACCGCCACCAGCCGCGTGGGCGTCATTGGTATTGGCGGCCTGGGCCATATCGCCATCAAGCTGCTCCATGCGATGGGTTGCGAAGTGACCGCGTTTAGCTCTAACCCGGCGAAAGAGAAAGAAGTCCTGGCGATGGGTGCAGATAAGGTCGTCAACAGCCGCGATCCTGAGTTGCTGAAAGCGTTAGCGGGTCAGTTTGATCTGATCATTAATACCGTAAACGTCGATCTTGACTGGCAGCCGTACTTCGAAGCGCTGGCACATGGCGGTAACTTCCACACCGTTGGGGCCGTGATGAAACCGCTGCCGGTTCCGGCCTTCACGCTGATCGGCGGCGATCGCAGCGTATCGGGTTCGGCTACGGGCACACCGTATGAATTACGTAAGCTGATGAAGTTTGCGGGACGCAAGAAAGTTTCTCCGACCACTGAGCTGTATCCCATGTCAAAAATCAACGAAGCCATCCAGCACGTCCGCGACGGGAAAGCGCGCTACCGTGTGGTGTTGAAAGCGGATTTTTGAGGTGAATGCGCCGGGTGGCGGTAACGCCTCCGGCCTGCTTGAGATGTCACGCCCGGTCAGCGTAAGCAGTACCGGGCGATTTTTTATCTATCGTGCCAGCGCGGCAAACACCTCCGCCACCGCCATGGCCCCCGGATCGGTGACACCGTCCAGATTCTCTTTGTTCACATATGACGAGCGCCCTGCGCCGGCTTTTTGCATGCGCGTGGTGGATTCTGCGCCCTGCATAGCGGCCTTCGCTGCTGCCTGAACATCCCCTTTCTGCAGTGCCTCCAGCGCAGGTTGTAACGCGTCGATCAACGTACGATCGCCCAGATCCGCGCCGCCATAATGCTTCATCTGCGCAAGGCCACTCAGCAACGCCTCGGGTAGCGTTTTGCCCTCGTGCAGCCTGTGGCCTGCGGCCGTGAAGAAGATCGACATTAGCACGCCACTGGATCCGCCCATCACCGTCGCCAGGCGCTCACCAATCAGCAGGAACAATTTTGAGACATCGTTAAGCGGTAACTGATGCTTTTCCAGACGCTGCGCAATTTCGCGCGCCCCTTGCGCAAAGGTAGAACCGGTATCACCGTCCCCCACTTTCGCATCCAGAGCATTCAAACGGTTCTCAAGATCGATCAATGTTTTTGTTGCAGCCGCCACGGCGGTGGCAACCTGAGTATTCTCCGACGGGGTAAATTCCACGGTATCCCGAAGGGGCGTGAGCGGCTGTGAACGTAAGGGTGCAAACGCCACCGGTTTTTGCCAGCCAATGGTTTCGACCGGTTCGTTTAACGCCTGCTCAAAGGTCTCATTCAGCTTCAGCAACGAGAGGGAAAAGCCCTTCATATCCAGCGAGCTGACTAACGGCGCTGGGCCGACAAGATAAGCGATGCGATCTTTCAGGGCAGAGTGCGCCAGTTCCTTCGTCAGCAACGCCATCTCAAGTGCAGAAACGCCCCCGAGATTATTAATCAGCACCGCAAATCGTCCTTCACCGGCCTTGTCCTGCAAAGGTTTAATCAACGTGTCGATGATCTCCCGGCTGTTATGGCTCTCGACAACCGACGCGCCAGGCTCACCGTGGATCCCCAGCCCCAGCTCAACGTGACCTTCTTTGATGCGTCCCTCTTCCTCACTGCTGCCCGGCAGATTGCAGGTTTGCATCGCCACGCCCAGGCTCCAGAGATTTTTACACGCCTGTTGCGCAATATCCCGAACGTCGTTAAGCGACTTACCCTGCTCGGCAGCATAGCCCGCGATTTTGTGCACCAGAGCCGTTCCGGCTATTCCGCGCGGCTGCTTGTTATCCGGCAGCGCGATATCATCGGCAACTATCACCATCTCCACCTTCAGCCCGTAGCGCTTGGCCTTTTCTGCCGCCAGCCCAAAGTTGAGACGATCGCCTGTATAGTTTTTAACAATCAGCAGGCAACCGCGATCGCCCGTCACCGCCACAATGGCATTTAATATGGCATCCACACTTGGCGAGGCAAAGAGATCGCCACACACGGCGGCGGTCAACATGCCTTTACCCACGAATCCCGCGTGCGCAGGTTCGTGACCCGAGCCCCCGCCTGAAATGACTGCCACGCGGCCTTTATCCCAGTCGCTACGGGCGACGATACGAACCGCCGGATCGATATCAAGTTTGACGAGGTTTCCGTGCGGTGCGGAGATAAGTATGCCTTCAATGGCATCGTTGACCAGCTGTTTGCGGTCATTAAAAAAGAATCTGGACATAGCTTCCCAATATTTTGTGAATCGTATGCAAAGCATAGTCTGCACTGGATAATGCGTCGCAAAGTCAGGAATTTACTGAGTCAGATTGCCGTCAGGTTGCCTATACTCGACGCAGGACAAAGAGAGGATTGCATCATGAGTACACCACTGCTGATTGCCCGTACACCCGATACCGAATTGTTCTTACTGCCCGGCATGGCAAACCGCCACGGCCTGATTACTGGCGCGACCGGGACGGGAAAAACCGTCACCCTGCAAAAGCTGGCCGAGTCGTTGTCTGCCATTGGCGTGCCGGTCTTTATGGCCGATGTAAAAGGCGATCTCACCGGGGTAGCGCAGGCGGGAACAGCGTCGGAAAAACTCATGGAAAGGCTGAATAAAATCGGCGTGAATGACTGGCAACCACAGGGCAATCCCGTGGTGGTATGGGATATCTTCGGTGAAAAAGGCCATCCTGTGCGGGCAACCGTCTCTGACATGGGGCCGCTGCTGCTGGCGCGTTTGCTGGACTTGAACGACGTACAATCGGGTGTCCTTAACATAATCTTCCGTATTGCAGACGATCAGGGTTTGCTGCTGCTCGATTTTAAAGATCTGCGCGCCATTACCCAATACATCGGTGATAACGCCAGGTCGTTCCAGAATCAGTACGGGAATATCAGTAGTGCCTCGGTGGGCGCCATTCAGCGCGGTTTACTGACGCTGGAACAGCAGGGCGCTGAGCACTTCTTTGGTGAGCCGATGCTGGATATTAAGGACTGGATGCGCATCGACAGCCAGGGAAAAGGCATCATTAACATTCTGAGTTCGGAAAAACTCTATCAGATGCCCAAGCTTTATGCCGCAAGCCTACTGTGGATGCTCTCCGAGCTTTATGAACAGCTGCCGGAAGCCGGCGATCTGGACAAACCCAAACTGGTCTTTTTCTTTGATGAAGCCCACCTGCTGTTTAACGATGCTCCGCAGGTCCTTCTGGATAAGATTGAACAGGTCATCCGTCTCATCCGCTCAAAAGGGGTCGGCGTCTGGTTTGTTTCGCAAAATCCGTCAGACATTCCTGACAATGTGTTAGGTCAGCTCGGAAACCGGGTTCAGCATGCGCTGCGCGCCTTTACGCCAAAAGATCAGAAAGCGGTAAAAGCCGCCGCCCAAACCATGCGCGCCAACCCCGCCTTTGATACCGAAGCGGCGATTCAGGCGCTCGGTACAGGGGAAGCACTCATCTCGTTCCTGGATGCCAAAGGCAGCCCGACGATCGTTGAACGCGCAATGGTCATTGCGCCGTTTTCGCGTATGGGGCCCATTACCGATGAAGAGCGCAACGGGCTGATCAATCATTCGCCCGTATATGGCAAATATGAAGATGAGGTGGACCGGGAATCCGCCTTTGAAAAACTGCAAAAAGGGGTTCAGGCAAATACGGAACAGCAAAATACCCCGTCTGCGAAAGGCAGCGACGTTGCCGTGGATGAGGGCATTTTAGGCGGGTTGAAAGATATTCTGTTTGGCAGCACGGGTCCGCGCGGCGGCAAACGCGATGGCGTAGTGCAAACCATGGCAAAAAGCGCCGCGCGGCAGGTGACGAATCAGATTGTGCGTGGAATGCTGGGAAGTCTGTTAGGCGGCCGCCGACGGTAGACGGGGAACCCAAGGGCGACCAAGCGCAGAGCCTTGTACGCCCTGCTCGTTAAGATAGCGATCCAGTTCGACCATGCCCGTCCAGCGGTTCTCACACCAGAGCGGGGCGAGAAGTGTGGGACGACGGGCACTGGCAGAGATGCGGTGATAAATCACTTCAGGGGGCGTATGGCGTATCATCTCCCCCGCCGTCACCGTGTACTCTTCCAGCGCAATGCCATTCAGCCGCCCGGCCTCCCAGGCTTTGGCCATAATACTGCCTGTCACGATGTGGAGTGGATGGAGTTTGATCCCCTCCACGCCGGTCCCCACCACTCTATCGAGCGTCTCCAGAGCGTGCTGATGGCCTTCGCCGGGTAAACCGACAATCAGATGGGCACAGACTTTTAGCCCGCGCTCACGGGCAAGCCTGGCGGTGCGCTGGTAGCAGGCGAAATCGTGCCCACGGTTGATACGGTGCAGGGTTTTATCATGTGCCGTCTGCAAACCCAGCTCAAGCCAGACTTCATAACCCTGGTCTTTCACCTCGCTAAGCAAATCCAGGACAGCGTCTGGCACACAGTCAGGGCGTGTCCCCACGCACAATCCCACGATATTGGCCTGGCTGACCGCCTGCTGATACATACTGCGCAGCACCTGAACTTCTGCCCAGGTACTGGTGTAAGCCTGAAAATAGGCCAGATACTGTTTTGCACGATTGACCCGATTTGCCTGAAAGGCGAGCTGTTCCGCGATCGACTGATGTTGCTGTGCCTCGTCGGCGAAGGACGCGACATTACAGAAGGTACAGCCGCCACGCCCGATGGTGCCATCACGATTGGGGCAGCTAAAACCCCCATGCAGCGTCAGCTTATGGACCTTTTGCCCATACCGATGAGCAAGATCCCCACCAAACATATTGACTAATTTCTGTAACTGCATAATCTGATAGACCGTCCCGGAGAAAGGGGACAAGCCTGCCATTTTTAGTCTCAGTCGGCGATGACCTGGATCAATCGCTCTGGACAGCTATTATCCATTTGAATAAAAACCCACTATTATTGCAATTTCATTCACACTACTTCCTATTACTTTTCCTTATGTTCTGATTGTTTTTTTCACTTATCGCGTTCATAGCGTAAAACAGTGTGATGATGCGGGTTTACACCCCCTGCCAGATAATTATCCTGCATTAATTCTTCAATTCAGCACGCAAAAGGGATAATACCGCTTTCATATAGTGAGTCAGATCACACTCCCTTACCGCTTTCAGTGCCCGCACAGCACAATAAAAATGAAAAAATCATCTTTATAATCAATACAATAAACCCTCTTTAGCACATTTTTGTATAAATAAGATTGCCATTTGACCTGTGTATCAAATCCCGATAAGTTGGAAATCCGCTGGAAGCTTTCTGGATGAGCAGCCTGCTCATCATATTTATGCAGTAATTGAGATTCCCTCTGAAGCAAGTCCTCAAACTTGTTTACCTGCGCGAAAGGATGAAAAAGAGGGCGAATGCGAGGTACGCGTATGACACGCAAACCCCGTCGCCATGCTCTTTCTGTGCCTGTGCGCCACGGTTCAGTGGGAAGCCCGACGAGCCTGGGGAGGTTCACTGATATGTTGTACGATAAATCCCTTGAGAAGGATAACTGTGGTTTCGGCCTGATCGCCCACATAGAAGGCGAACCTAGCCACAAGGTAGTGCGTACTGCTATACACGCACTGGCCCGTATGCAGCACCGTGGCGCGATCCTCGCTGATGGTAAAACTGGCGACGGTTGCGGTCTGCTGCTGCAAAAACCGGATCGCTTCTTCCGCATTGTTGCCGAAGAGCGTGGCTGGCGTTTAGCCAAAAATTACGCCGTCGGTATGCTGTTCCTGAATCAGGATCCTGAAAAAGCTGCCGCCTCACGCCGCATCGTTGAAGAAGAACTGCAACGTGAAACCCTTTCTATTGTCGGCTGGCGCGATGTGCCAACCAACGAAGGGGTGCTCGGTGAAATTGCCCTCTCCTCGCTGCCTCGCATTGAACAAATTTTTGTGAATGCGCCTGCGGGCTGGCGTCCGCGCGATATGGAACGTCGCCTGTTTATTGCGCGTCGCCGCATCGAAAAACGCCTCCAGGAAGATAAAGAGTTCTACGTCTGTAGCCTCTCTAACCTGGTAAACATCTATAAAGGTCTGTGTATGCCGGCTGACCTGCCGCGCTTCTACCTGGACCTGGCGGACTTGCGTCTGGAATCGGCCATTTGCCTGTTCCACCAGCGCTTCTCCACCAACACCGTACCTCGCTGGCCGCTGGCTCAGCCGTTCCGCTACCTGGCGCACAACGGCGAGATCAATACCATTACCGGTAACCGTCAGTGGGCGCGTGCACGTACCTATAAGTTCCAGACACCGCTGATTCCTGATCTGCACGATGCCGCGCCGTTCGTTAACGAAACCGGTTCAGACTCCAGCTCTATGGATAACATGCTGGAGCTGCTGCTGGCAGGCGGCATGGATATCGTACGTGCGATGCGTTTGCTGGTTCCGCCAGCCTGGCAGAGCAACCCGAATATGGATCCAGAGCTGCGCGCGTTCTTTGACTTTAACTCCATGCACATGGAGCCGTGGGACGGTCCGGCGGGCATCGTCATGTCCGATGGTCGCTACGCTGCCTGTAACCTCGACCGTAACGGCCTGCGTCCGGCCCGCTACGTCATCACCAAAGATAAACTCATCACCTGCGCCTCTGAAGTAGGTATCTGGGATTACCAGCCTGATGAAGTCGTGGAAAAAGGCCGTGTTGGCCCAGGCGAACTGATGGTGATCGACACCCGCAGCGGTCGTATCCTGCACTCGGCAGAAACCGATGACGATCTGAAAAGCCGCCATCCTTATAAAGAGTGGATGGAGAAAAACGTTCGCCGTCTGGTACCGTTTGAGGATCTGTCTGACGAAGAAGTTGGCAGCCGTGAACTGGATGACGATGCCCTCGCCAGCTACCAGAAACAGTTTAACTACAGTGCAGAAGAGCTGGACTCGATTCTTCGCGTACTGGGTGAAAATGGCCAGGAAGCCGTGGGCTCAATGGGTGACGATACCCCGTTTGCCGTGCTTTCCAGCCAGCCGCGTATTATTTATGACTACTTCCGCCAGCAGTTTGCGCAGGTAACTAACCCGCCAATCGATCCGCTGCGCGAAGCGCACGTCATGTCGCTGGCCACCAGCATTGGTCGTGAGATGAACGTGTTCTGCGAAGCCGAGGGCCAGGCACACCGTCTGAGCTTTAAGTCGCCGATTCTGCTGTACTCCGATTTCAAACAGCTGACCACCATGCAAGAGGAGCATTACCGCGCCGACACGCTCGATATTACGTTCGACGTGACCGAAACGGACCTCGAAGCGACGGTGAAAGCGCTGTGTGATAAAGCCGAGCAGATGGTGCGTGAAGGCACCGTTCTGCTGGTACTGTCTGACCGTAATATCGCGAAAAATCGCCTGCCGGTGCCTGCGCCGATGGCGGTGGGTGCCATCCAGACCCGTCTGGTTGATAAAAGCCTGCGTTGCGATGCCAACATCATTGTTGAAACCGCCAGCGCCCGCGATCCGCACCACTTTGCCGTGCTGTTAGGTTTTGGCGCGACCGCCATCTACCCTTATCTCGCCTACGAAACACTGGCGAAACTGGTCGACGGTCACGTGATTGAAAAAGAGTACCGCACCGTGATGCTGAACTACCGTAACGGCATCAATAAAGGTCTGTATAAGATCATGTCCAAAATGGGCATCTCGACCATTGCCTCTTACCGTTGCTCGAAGCTGTTCGAAGCGGTCGGTCTGCACGATGACGTCGCGGATTTATGCTTCAATGGCGTGATCAGCCGTATCGGCGGAGCCGGTTTCTCTGACTTCCAGCAGGATCTGCTGAACCTGTCTAAACGGGCCTGGCTGGCACGTAAACCGCTGGATCAGGGTGGCTTGCTCAAATACGTTCACGGTGGCGAATATCACGCCTACAACCCGGACGTCGTGCGCACCTTGCAGCAGGCCGTTCAGAGCGGTGAGTACAGCGATTATGAGCAGTACTCTCAGCTGGTGAATAACCGCCCGGCGGCCACGCTGCGCGATTTACTGGCGGTTACGCCGAACGGCGACACCGTCAATATTAACGACGTAGAACCCGCCAGCGAGCTGTATAAGCGTTTCGATACGGCAGCGATGTCTATTGGCGCACTGAGCCCGGAAGCGCACGAAGCGCTGGCCGAAGCCATGAACAGCATCGGCGGAAATTCTAACTCCGGTGAAGGTGGCGAAGATCCTGCGCGCTACGGCACTAACAAAGTGTCACGCATCAAGCAGGTCGCTTCGGGTCGTTTCGGCGTGACCCCAGCCTACCTGGTGAACGCTGACGTTATCCAGATTAAAGTCGCACAGGGTGCAAAACCGGGCGAAGGCGGTCAGTTGCCGGGTGACAAAGTGACCCCGTACATTGCCAAACTGCGCTATTCCGTGCCGGGTGTGACGCTGATTTCTCCGCCGCCACACCACGATATCTACTCTATCGAGGATCTGGCACAGCTGATTTTCGACCTGAAACAGGTCAACCCCAAAGCGATGATCTCCGTGAAGCTGGTGTCCGAACCGGGCGTCGGCACTATCGCGACCGGTGTGGCGAAAGCTTATGCCGATCTGATCACCATCGCCGGATACGACGGGGGGACCGGCGCAAGCCCACTCTCCTCCGTGAAATACGCCGGTTGTCCGTGGGAGCTGGGCCTGGTGGAGACGCAGCAGGCGCTGGTGGCTAACGGCCTGCGTCACAAGATTCGCCTGCAGGTGGATGGCGGGCTGAAAACCGGTCTCGACATTATTAAAGCGGCGATCCTGGGTGCCGAAAGCTTCGGCTTTGGTACGGGCCCGATGGTCGCGCTCGGCTGTAAATACCTGCGTATTTGTCATCTGAACAACTGTGCAACCGGTGTGGCAACTCAGGATGAAAAACTGCGTAAGAATCACTACCACGGTCTGCCGTTCAAAGTGACGAATTACTTTGAATTTATTGCCCGCGAAACCCGTGAGCTGATGGCACAGCTTGGCGTCACGCGCCTGGTGGATCTGATTGGTCGTACCGACCTGCTGAAAGAGCTGGAAGGGTTCACCGCCAAGCAGCAAAAACTGGAGCTGTCCCGGTTGCTGGAAACGGCTGAGCCACACCCTGGCAAAGCGGTCTTCTGCACCGAAAATAACCCGCCGTTTGATAACGGTGTGCTGAACGCCCAGTTACTGCAACAGGCGAAGCCGTATGTGGATGACAAACAGAGTAAAACGTTCTGGTTTGATATTCGCAACACCGACCGCTCTGTAGGCGCCACGCTCTCGGGCTATATTGCCCAGACGCACGGCGATCAGGGTCTGGCAGCCGATCCGATTATTGCGCACTTTAGCGGTACTGCGGGCCAGAGTTTTGGCGTCTGGAACGCCGGTGGCGTTGAGCTGTACCTGACCGGCGATGCCAACGACTATGTCGGTAAAGGCATGGCGGGCGGTCTGCTGGCGGTACGTCCACCGGTGGGTTCTGCCTTCCGTAGCCATGAAGCAAGCATTATCGGCAACACCTGCCTGTATGGCGCAACCGGCGGTCGTCTGTTTGCCGCAGGCCGTGCGGGCGAGCGTTTCGCCGTGCGTAACTCCGGTGCGATCACCGTGGTAGAAGGCATTGGCGATAACGGGTGTGAATATATGACGGGCGGTATTGTCTGCGTCATGGGTAAAACCGGCGTGAACTTCGGCGCGGGCATGACGGGTGGATTCGCCTACGTCCTGGATGAAGACGGTGAGTTCCGCAAACGCGTGAACCCGGAACTGGTGGAAGTGTTGGATGTGGAGTCTTTGGCGATTCACGAAGAACACTTGCGCGGTTTGATTACTGAACACGTGCAGCATACCGGCTCTTCTCGCGGCGAAGAGATTCTGGCGAACTGGCCAGCCTTCTCGGCGAAATTTGCGCTGGTTAAACCGAAGTCCAGCGATGTTAAAGCACTGTTGGGTCACCGTAGTCGTAGCGCAGCTGAGCTGCGTGTGCAGGCGCAGTAAGGGGTAGCAATGAGTCAGAACGTATACCAGTTTATCGACCTGCAGCGCGTTGATCCGCCGAAGAAACCGCTGAAGATCCGTAAAATTGAATTTGTTGAAATTTATGAGCCGTTTTCAGAAGGCCAGGCCAAGGCACAGGCAGACCGCTGTCTGTCCTGCGGTAACCCTTACTGCGAATGGAAATGCCCGGTGCACAACTACATCCCCAACTGGCTGAAGCTGGCCAACGAAGGGCGTATTTTTGAAGCGGCCGAGCTGTCTCACCAGACCAACACCCTGCCGGAAGTGTGCGGCCGCGTCTGCCCGCAGGATCGTCTGTGCGAAGGGTCCTGTACGCTGAATGATGAGTTCGGTGCGGTGACCATCGGCAACATCGAGCGATATATCAACGATAAAGCGTTCGAGATGGGCTGGCGTCCGGATATGACCGGCGTACGCCAGACCGACAAACGCGTGGCGATTATCGGTGCCGGTCCCGCAGGCCTGGCCTGCGCCGACGTGCTGACCCGCAACGGCGTTAAGGCGGTGGTGTTCGATCGTCATCCGGAGATTGGCGGCCTGCTGACCTTCGGTATTCCAGCCTTCAAGCTGGAGAAAGAGGTCATGACGCGTCGCCGTGAAATCTTCACCGACATGGGCATTGAGTTCAAACTGAATGTCGAAGTTGGCCGTGACGTGCAAATTGACGAGTTGCTGAAGGACTACGATGCCGTGTTCCTTGGCGTGGGAACGTATCAGTCAATGCGTGGCGGGCTGGAAAACGAAGATGCGCCTGGCGTATTCGATGCCCTGCCGTTCCTGATTGCCAACACCCGGCAGATGATGGGCTTCGGTGAAACGCCGACACAGCCTTACGTCAGCATGGAAGGCAAGCGCGTCGTGGTACTGGGCGGCGGTGATACCGCGATGGACTGCGTACGTACCTCTATTCGCCAAAACGCCACGCACGTTATCTGTGCCTATCGTCGTGACGAAGAGAACATGCCGGGTTCGAAACGTGAAGTGAAAAACGCGCGTGAAGAGGGTGTCGAGTTCCAGTTCAACGTCCAGCCTTTGGGCGTAGAAGTGAATGCCAATGGAAAAGTCTGTGGTGTGAAGATGGCGCGTACCGAAATGGGTCAGCCAGATGCGAAAGGCCGTCGTCGTGCCGAAATCGTCGCCGGTTCCGAGCATGTGGTGCCAGCAGATGCCGTAGTGATGGCATTTGGTTTCCGCCCACACAGCATGGAGTGGCTGGCTAAACACAGCGTTGAGCTGGATTCACAAGGCCGCATCATCGCACCGGAAGGCAACGAAAATGCCTTCCAGACCAGCAACCCGAAAATCTTTGCCGGTGGCGACATCGTGCGAGGTTCCGATCTGGTGGTCACGGCAATTGCCGAAGGCCGTAAGGCGGCTGACGGGATTATGAACTACCTGGAAGTGTAAAACAGAGAGCCGGATGGTGACCCATCCGGCTTTTTTTATGCCGTCATCAAACTGATGTGAACCTTCACCACCACCTTTTTAATCTCCTCCCCCTGGGTGACGCTACACCCGGGCTTATGCGGCTCACCGGGCATAAATATGGCGTACATACCGGGTTTCATCAGCAACGTCTGCAGCGGTTCAATGTCGTTACAAAGCTGATAATCCTCTTCGGTGTGCTGTTCTTCGCACTGACGGGCAGATCCCACCACGCCAAACTGAATCCTCTCCTCACCGGACAGTAAGAGCTGTATGTCAATGTACTGCTCATGCATCTCTGCTTTCTTCTGCGCGGGATGCTGGGTTTCAAAAGTCATGACGTTCATAAAAAGATGTTCACCCTCCAGGTCATAGCGGCCAGGCGTTTTGTCCTGAGGCCTTGCCGTCAGCGCCAGCGTCAGGGCATTGTTCAGTACCGCAGGTAACCCTGACGAGGAGAGCGTGTTGAGTTCACCTACTATCATTCCAGTGCTCCTTGCGCCAGCAGCGCCGCGCCCAGTAAACCGGCATCGTGACGGTGATGCGCAGCGTAAACCTCTACGTGATAAACCGACGGTTCTTCCGCCAGGAAACCCTGTACCTGTGACAGATAATTTTCCGCCAGCCCGACGCTTCCGCCTACCACGACACAACCGCAATCGGTAGTGGCCTTAAGATCGGCAATAAGCCTGGCGACAGCACGTGCAGATCGCTCGACGAGCTGCTGCGCCTGCACATGACCCGCCGCCGCCTGTGTAAAAATGGCTCGCGCATCCAGACCCGCCAGATCGCCCCGGGCCTGAGCCGCGATGCCCCTGCCAGAGGCTATCGCCTCTACACAGCCCACTCGCCCGCAGCCACAGCGTGGACCTTGCGGATCGGCAAGGGTATGCCCGACATGTCCGGCAAGCCCACCCTGCCCCTGCTGCAGCGTTCCATTGCAGACAATACCCCCTCCGACGCCCGTAGAGATCGTGATGAAGATAAATTCACTCACTCTTTTATCAAAAGCATGATATTCCGCCCATGCCGCAGCCTGAGCATCGTTGATGGCAATGGCAGGTAACCCCGTGATGTTCTCCAGTGTGTTCACCAGGGCGAAATGGAGTAATCCCCCCAGGTTTTGCGGATTGATCGCCCGCAGCGTTCCGTCACGGATAATGCCCGTTGATGCGACGGCCACGCGACACGCCTCGCTGACCAACGGGGCGACTAAATCAGTTAAAGCAGCCTTTAAGGCATCTGGCGTTTGGCTTGCCGGCGTGGGCCGTTCACGCCGTTGCCGTATCCGCCCGCTTTCGTCGACCAGGGCGGCAGCTAATTTTGTCCCGCCAAGATCTATTGCCAGGGTCGTCATTTCACCGCCTCACGTTTGGTTTTCAGCGCGCCAAAGGGCACCGCACCGCTAAAGGGTTTGCCGTCAATGGCGTCGTGCGTGCGTATTGCCTCAGGACGGATCCACCGCTGTACACGGGAGGGCATATCCAGTCCAATCAGCAGGATCACCACAAACGTCAGGCCAAACGAAAGCGATCCCAGCGCGGTGCCCAGTTCAAGACGCTGTGCCAGCAGAGCGCCGATAACCGGGGCGATAGCCCCACCCAGCGCACCAACGTTGTAGGTAAAGCCCAGCCCTGCCGCGCGTTGATCGGTATCGAAATAACCGCCGATCAGTTTCGGTAAGATGCCGGAGATCCCTTGCCCCAGCATCTGCTGGAAAAAGAGCAACATGCCGAGCACCCAGATATTCGCCCCGCCGATCGCAAACACCGGAATAATGAGCAACTGTGACGCTAACAGACTGTAAACGTAGGCTTTACGCGTACCGAGCCAGTCGCCCAGGAAGCCCCCCACACAGCAGCCGACCGCAGCACCAAATCCGCTAAAGAACAGCACCCGCGCCACCATCGCCGGATCGTAGGCCAGATCCGTTTTCAGGTAGGTAGGCAGTAACGCCTGAATGGGCCATGAGTAAAGGAAAGCAAAGAGCACCACAAACATCAGCGTGACGCCTGTTGGCCAGCGTTTGCCGCTGCTTTGCACCATAAAACTGATAAAGACGACGGCGCACAGCAGACCGAGGATCATCACCAGCCCCACATTGTTAAGCTCCCCGGCAAAGCAGAACCACAGCGCAGTACCGGCAAAGAGCGTCATGAGAATATTGATTGCCCGATGTTTACCGCGATACAGAATATCGACCATGGTGCGTACGGGCGCTTTCCCTTCATGTTTCGCCTTCCAGTCTTCCGCTTCCGGAATATTTTTACGTAACCACAGGGCAAAAACGATTGGCAGGATGCCGATAAAGAACAGCGCGCGCCAGCCCCAGACGGGCACCACCAGGCTGTAGATTTGCGCGGCAATCACGGCACCGACCGAGAATCCGGAGATAAGAAAACCGCTGGCTTTATTGCGCAGATGCTTTGGCCAGCTTTCAATAACATAGGTTGCGCTGGAGCCATATTCTCCCGCCATGCCCATACCAATCACCATCCGGGCAATGAACATCGTGACGTATCCCGGGGCGAAACCGCAGGCCAGCGTACCGCAGGAAAATAAGACAATACTGGTGATCATCGCCAGTTTCCGTCCGTAGCGGTCGCCCATTGCGCCGAGCAGCAGACCTCCGAACCAGCGAGAGATAAAGGCGGCAGAGATCAGGCTGGCGGCCTCGACCGTGGTTAAGCCAAATTCACTTTTGACTTCTGTCAGAACCAGGGCAATTAGTACAAAATCGAAGCCATCCAACAGATACCCCAGCCAGGCGGCGGAGAACGCTCGCCACTGTGGACGAGTCAGATGGCGGTACCACGGGATGCTTTGGGTAGACTTACTCATAACACTCTCCCGAACAGGGTTTGCGAAGCCGGACGGCGACCTGCGCCCTGTCCGGCCTGCGTTTTATCTCTGCCAGGCCAGATACCTAACAGGCTATCCGGCAATGCGTTAGCGTTTTTCCGCCATTAATTGTTCTGCCAGGGCTTTTAATTCAGGGATGAATTTTTCATCCACCGGCGCGAAGGGTTTACGACACAGCGGGACAGAGATGACGTCCATATAGTGCAGCACCGCTTTCAGGCCACGGAATACGCCCGCCTTGATCAGCAAATCAATCACCTTGTTGCAGTCGGTTTGCAGACGCTGCGCGGTAACGTTATCTCCCTCGCGGATCGCTTTGGCGATCGCCTGGTAGCGCCAGCCCATAATGTTATAGGTACTGCCAATGCCACCATCGGCTCCGGCCAGCAGACCGGAGGCAAAGATCTCGTCATAGCCGTTGTAGAGCACCAGATCCGGGTGCGCCCGACGAATTTGTTCCATCTGGAACAGATCGCCTGAGGTCTGCTTCAGCGCCCCCACGCCGGGCATTGTCACCAGCGTGCTGATCTGCTCCAGCGTGAGCTTCACCCCGCTCAGCGCAGGAATGTTGTACACCACCATCGGCAAACCATCAGCTGAATCAATAATTGCACGGTAGTGCTCGCAGTGTTCTTCGAAGCTAAAGGGATAATAAAACGGCGTGACCGCCGACACGGCATCAAAGCCGTAGCCACTGGCCGCGCGTGCCAACTGCTGGCTTTCTGCCGTACTGACGCAGCCCACATGCGCGATTAACGTGATTTTTCCTTTTGCCTCTTCCGCCACAATCTCCAGAACCTGTTCCCGCTCGGACAGGCTCTGGACAAAGGCTTCCCCTGTCGAGCCGCCCACGTAGAGGCCATCAATACCCTGGTCCATATTGAACTGCACCAGACGGCGCAGGCTCTCTTTATCCAGCGCCTGCTGGCTGTTAAACGGGGTCAAAAGTGCGGCCATCACGCCACGTAAATGCTTTGCCATAGATACCTCAAGGGTTAAGTGATCTGTTTTATCGATATACCTTTATACCTGTTATACCAGATCAAATAAGCAGCACCCCATACAGATCGCTTATATTGCGATCCACTTCACTAAAGGATCTTATTTTTTCGCGCTTGATCCCTGACCGATGGCATGCCAGGTGGCGGAAACGCTGTTGAGGTGGGATTGAAGCGCACGGTCGGCTTCATCGGGATCGCGGCGGCGAATCGCATCGACGATAGCGATGTGCTGGTGATAACTCACGTTGTTGTGCTGATACAGATCGGCATCGGGCACTTTTGGACGCGCGGCAATCAGCCAGTCGAGCAGCGCAACGTGGATCGCCATAAAGATAGGATTACCGGGAATTTCGGCCAGCACGCGGTGGAAATCCACATCGGAACGGATGAACAGCGTGTTGTCATCCAGCGACTGGCTGTTGATTGCCAGTGCCTGGGTCAGCCTCTCAATTTGTTCGTCGGTGGCGAATTCAGCGGCATAACGGACCAGGCTGGACTCAAAGAAGAGACGCAGCTGCTCAAAATGCGCGATGCCGCCGGGCTGCGTCAGGAAATCCTTCGCCATTCCAGAGAGTTCACCGATGATGGTGTCTGCTGAAGGCATAGAGACGCGCGCGCGTTCTCCATTGTTGATTTGCACCAGACCTTTGCGTTTTAACGCCGCAAGCGCCTCGCGAACGGACGGACGGCCCACATTGAAAAACTCCATCAACTCACGCTCAGACGGCAGCTGTTCATCCTGGGCAAATTCCTTACGACGAATCATCTGCTCCAGCTCTTCTTCCACCATATCGGACAGCTTTTTACGCGCCAGTGGACGACGTCGCAGGGTGCGACCAATGGTTTCAGTGGAGTTTTCAGCTTTAAGATCAAGTGGTTTCATTGCAGTCCGGTGCCGAAAAGAGGGAACAATTCATCATATCACAGGATGTCAGAGGTGGCGAAAAGGGGCATAAAGCAAAACAGGCCCGAGGGGCCTGTTTGTTATTTAACGACGCGTAACGCCGGACGACCACCGCGCGGAGGCGGCGTATCATCAGGGTCATTGTCGTCATCATGATCGGGTTTGTCACCATCGATAAGGGACATCACCGTTTCGCTTTCGCTCTCGGCGGGCCCAACTTCATCGTTGAGACTGGCAACGTCTTCGTCGTAAGCCGTCTCTGGCTCAAACATGGTACCCGCACCGTTTTCACGCGCATAAATCGCCAGTACTGCCGCCAGCGGCACGGAAACCTGACGTGGAACGCCGCCGAAACGCGCATTGAAGCGCACTTCGTCATTCGCCAGTTCCAGGTTGCCTACCGCACGCGGGGCGATATTGAGTACGATCTGTCCGTCACGTGCATATTCCATCGGAACCTGCACGTCCGGCAACGTCACATCCACAACCAGGTGCGGCGTGAGCTGGTTATCCAGCAACCATTCATAGAATGCGCGCAGCAGATACGGACGGCGTGGAGAAAGCTGTGACATTTCCACAATGATTAACCCCGGCCGAGACGCATTTCACGTTCTGGTTCAGTCAGAGAAGCCAGGAATGAATCACGTTCGAATACGCGCGTCATGTACCCTTTCAACTCTTTGGAACCTGGACCGCTGAACTCCACGCCCAGAGCCTGCAGACGCCACAACAGCGGCGCCAGGTAGCAATCCACCAGGCTGAACTCATCGCTCAGGAAGAACGGCTTCTGACCGAACACAGGCGCAATTGCCAGCAGCTCTTCACGCAGTTGCTTACGTGCTGCGTCTGCTTCTGAGGAGGTACCGTTGCTGATAACGTTCATCAGCGTGTACCAGTCTTTCTCGATACGCTGCATATACAGGCGGCTTTCGCCACGCGCAACCGGATAAACCGGCATCAGCGGCGGATGAGGGAATCGCTCATCCAGATATTCCATAATGATGCGGGATTCCCACAGGGTCAGCTCGCGATCCACCAGCGTTGGTACGCTCTGGTTCGGGTTGAGATCGATCAGATCCTGAGGTGGGTTATCCTTTTCCACATGCTCGATCTCAAAACTGACACCTTTCTCGGCCAGCACGATACGAACCTGATGGCTATAAATGTCAGTAGGACCAGAAAACAGCGTCATTACCGAACGTTTGTTGGCAGCGACAGCCATGAAAACCTCCAGGTATATTCAGAATAGTACTGCTACCAGCCACAAGGGCTAGCCAGATGATTTGTCACCCATCCAGGGAACAGCCGTTATTGTTCAAAACTTGAACAAAAATCGAGTATTCACCGACATTTGGGCAGAAAATTGGATGATAGTTTACCAGATTTTGCAGGGTTTGTGGTGAGGCGATTCTGGAAATGTGGAAAAAGTGAAGGAAAAGGGACACCCGCTGTGGATAACCTGGGTGTGAGAGATAAAAAAACCCGCCGAAGCGGGTTTTTCGCCAATCGCTCTGCGTAAGCAGAAGGAGATTAACGTTTGGAGAACTGTGGACGACGACGTGCTTTACGCAGACCCACTTTCTTACGTTCAACCTGACGAGCATCACGAGTGACGAAGCCAGCTTTACGCAGTTCAGAACGCAGGGATTCGTCGTACTCCATCAGAGCGCGGGTGATACCGTGACGGATCGCACCTGCCTGACCGGAGATACCACCACCTTTAACGGTGATGTACAGAT